>CETH01178107.1_pt1 | contig 52807 bp, 65 predicted proteins | sample 361461 | NCBI WGS metagenome assembly CETH01 (sample SAMEA2622695, study PRJEB7988) | marine metagenome | isolation source: saline water (ENVO:00002010), including | reverse complement strand
TAAATATTGCTCCAAAAAAGAAGTGTAATAGTAAGAAATCGGAAGGATAGCTATTAGTCCAGTCAGGGAAAAATAATAATGTAATAAAAAAGTTAGTCATATCAAACATTTGTATATCTAAGATATTATTATTTTTTTTAACAAAACAAAGTTTTGATTAAGAAATTGAAATTAAAACTTTGATTGATTTGAAATGTTAACTTTTATAAGATACTTTTTTTTAAAATTAATATTAAAATATAAATATATTTCCTAAATGAATTGATTAAATTAATCTTTTGTATGTTTTTTTTGATTTATTCATTGATAAATCCATTAGCAGCTATCGCATCTCCAAAGACTGATCCTATTGTAATAGGCCTTCAAAAAAGAATATCAAATAATTTTTCAAACAAATATTGTAAAGCTATAGATGGTGGATTTTCAAAAGATGAAGCAATGAGATCAGCAATTATAGAAACAGAAAATATTGTTTTATTCTCAATAAATCCCAAAAAGAAAATGATAGAGAAAGAAAAATTAGCAGATCAAATAGCAATAAAAGTTATAAATAAATGTGGCTGGAATTTTGGCCTTGCGGGAAAAGAGGGAATTAGTTATTTTAAAAAATACTTTCTGGAAATAAATGAGAAAACTACTCCAAATAAGAAGTTATCTGGTTAACAGTTTATATGAATAATCTTTCCGATAAAAATGTATTAATTATTCTATTTATTACAATTTTTTTTATTTTTGGATTAATTTTCTCAGTTAAATCACCTGAGAGAAAGGTTATTGATTCTCCTATAATGTGGAAAAGTGATTTCACTCATAGTTCTAATATTGATGATATAAAGATAATTAATGATTTAAAGCTACTTAACGCCAATAAAATGCTGATTTAATTTAATGTTTTCACATTTGATTAAGTTTAAATCATTTAATTTGCATATTCTAAAAGTTGTGAGGCTAATTTAAGTTCATTGTTGTTCCATGCTCTTATAGCCATGGCTCTTCTTGGATCATAAAATTTTTGTTTTCTATACCATTCAAGAACTTCACTATTGGACTTATTCCCATTACAAGATAAACAGCAAGGTACACAGTTACTAGTTATGCTTTCTCCACCTTTAGATCGTGGGATTAAGTGATCTACAGATTCTGAGGCTCTACCACAATAAATACATGAATTTCTAGTTAATTTATGTAATGAATTTCTCCAATTTTTATTATTTATTTTTGGACATAATTGTTCAAGATAAATAGCATCTTGCTTATGCATTTAGAGAAGTTATTTTTCATAAATACTAACAGTTATTTTATATTAATTGATGCTAATATTAAATAATTTAGAATTTTTGATTGTTTAATTCTTTTCCGCAAATTATATTTAATTTTAGTGATTACTTATTTTCTAGTCAATTTACAGATTAATCCAAATTTTTCAATAATTGAAAAGTTTTTTATATTTTTAACATCATTCTTCTCAAATTTATTTTCTGCAATTGCTGGTGGAGGAGCAGGTTTAATTCAATTGCCTGCGTTGTTGTTATTTGGATTACCTTACTATAAAGCCCTTGCTTCTCATAAGTTAGCCACAGTTGCACTTGGTATAGGAGGATCAATAAGAAATTTTAGATCTCTTAAAAAAGATTTCAAGATAGCTTTTGAATTATTATTATTTGGAATCCCAGGTGTTTTATTTGGTACCTCGCTAGTAAATTATTTATCTGAGGATTATCTTTATTTCTTCCTTTCTGTATTTTCAATCTTTATAGGAATTTATTCCTTTTTTAAACCAAATCTTGGATTGAGTTCAAAAAGGAAAAAATTATCTTTTAAATTAAGATTAAAATTCTATTTTTATGTATTTGTTATTGGAATATTAAATGGTTCTATTTCTTCAGGTACAGGCTTATTAGTTACAATTTTACTTGTAAAAGTTATTGGGATGGATTTTTTAAGCTCAATAAGTTTAACTTTTTTAACGGTAGGCATTTTTTGGAATGCTGCAGGAGGTATAGCATTAAGTAATATGGGCCCTTTACAATTAAATATCTTAATCATTTTATTATTAGGTTCTTTTTTGGGAGGTTATTTAGGAGCTCATTTATCAAATCTTAAAGGTAATAAATTAATAAAAAATTTTTTTACCACAGTTTGTCTCCTTGTAGGTATTGCACTTTTCTACAAGGCTTTAAACGGTTTCTTATGAATAATAGGTATGTTTTTTGTAAAAAGTAAGTTTCAATTTATAATTTATAAGATTAGATAAAAAAAAGGCTTTACAAAAGCAAAGCCTGGTGATGGGGAACTTTATTTTTAATCCAATTTCAGCAATAATGCAAGCCCCTATCTGTAGTGGATCTTTCAACATTAGCTAACACTACAGGTAGTGTTATTATCTTGCTCTAAGAAAAATGCAAACAATTCATGTATGTTGTAGTTTATTTATCTATATTTTTGAAAAATTTCGTGCTAAATATTATGTATCCATTTAAACTTTGATCTTGAATATAATCCTTTAGGCTGTAATATTTATAAAGGACTCATAATACCTTTATTTATGGTTGAATTAAGTCTATTAACGCTCTTAAATCTTGTTGGGAGCAATTTCTGCGAATATCGAGAATTTGGGCACGATAATTACAAATCTTTACTTCTAGCTTATAGCGATGCTAGTCATAAATTTGGCCCATTAAAAGTTAAAAAAGTAATTGAAGAATCAGAGAACTTCAAAGTTGCTGCGCTTGCAATAGCTGCAGTTAAATGCCCGCAATTCATAATGGAATAATGCGATTTGAATTAAAGAATAATGATCAAGTATTTTACAGTAAAGTTTATTCGGTAATATTTATTTCAAGTGTATTTTCTATTACTTTGCTTTTATTAAGCTTAACTATAAACTTAGCAAGAATATCTAAATCTTTTGAAGTTAATTATTTATGTAAGCTTTTTATTGTTGAAAAATCAGGTTTCAATTTTAAAAGGCTTTCTAAATTAACAAATCAAACTAGTAAACAAAAGATGTGGGAATTATGCAAAGAGATTACTAAATAGATTAACTAGAAGCAGAGGTGTAAAACCTCAATGCATATTTCCAGAACTTCCTTGAAACAGTAATAAATACATAACAAACAAATATTTCAAGTATTATTTTCCATGTTGGTGCAATACCTAGTATTAGTTCAGAGGGTATTGTTGTAATAAATGTAATAGGTATAGCAGTACTAAAGAATATTCTCAATGAGAAAGAGAATGAACTCAGTGGAAATCTTCCTATATATAAAAATGAACGTAAAACTTCTGTAGCGTTCCAAGTCTTTACAAACCAAATTGTAGTAGTTGAGATAAGAAACCAAAGACTATACAAAATTGATACAGAACAAATTACTGTAATAAAGAATAAAACTATTTGAGAAAAATTTATGGGAATCTGATTAATGCGAAAAGAATATATCAAAACAAATAGTCCAAGTATTATTTCTATTAATCCAGAGGGAGATATTCTTTTAAAGGAAATCCAAAATTGACTATCTATTGGTTTAATTAAAACAAAATCTAAGGTTCCTTCCCTTATATATTTAACAATTTCTCTTAAGTTTGGACTGAACCAAGTATTCGTAACACCATTAAGGATTGTATAAATACTTTGAATTATTAAAGCTTGTTCAAAGCTCCATCCACCAATTTCTCTTGTATTAGCAAAAAATATTGATAATAAAAAAAGACTTCCAATCAATCCAGTAATAGCAGTTATCAAATCTATAAGAATATTTATCTTATATTCCATCTCAATAGCGAATGATGTGTAATTAAAAAGAGAATAAATTTTAAAATACTTCTTTATGTTCATGATCCCATTGCCGTATACTTTTTAGTTCCAGATTTCCAGGCCTTTATAAATATATAAAAAAATAATATTACCCAAATTATTTGTATAAAAATACCAGAAGTTATATTAGAAGCGTTTCCTGATAAAACGTTTGCTGGAAAATTTATGAGGTATGGAAATGGGGTTAAATATATCCATGATTTTACATAATTAGGAAATGATTCAACTGGAGCGAGTAATCCAGAGAGAAATAGTGTCGGGATAAATATTAACTTTTCAATTGAACTGGCTTTTTCAGTCCAAAAACATAAAGTCGCGATAATAGATTGCATTAAGAATTGAATTAAAAATGATAGGAATGTAGAAAAAAGTGCGATTATCATCGTAAACATAGAAGGTATCCAAAAACTTTTAGGATTTAATATAAAAAAAATAAATGCTATTAATAATGCAAATGGAAATCTTGTTAATTGTTCAGCAAGATGTTGGGCCAAATATCTAAAGAATGGGTGCAGAGGTTGTATTAAATAAGGTGATATTTTTCCTAGTAGTGCATCCTCTTCAAATGTAAAAACTACCCAAACCACAGAAAATTGTCTAACAAAAAATGCGCTTATAAAGTATCTGGATAACATCACATTACTAATATTTATAGATTCATTTAATCCATTATGCGTCCATATATTAAGCATAAATAAGGGTATTATTCCTGATATTGCCCATAATGCTATCTCTGATCTATATTCCAGCATATTGGAATATTGAATCTTTAATAAGGTATTTATTTTATATAAAAATGAACTATGCATATTTAAATTTTGTTTTTTAATATTTTCCCAACTATTTCATCTATTGGTGGTTCATTGATATGTATATCCTCTATATCAAATTTATTTAATATTTCTTTAAGTGCTTTCTTAATTTCCTTCTTATTTATATTTAAGGTAATTTCATTGGAATTTTGACTTTTAACTTTATAACCCAATTTAGTTAAGCTTTTTACATCCTTTATTGTTTTACAAATAATTGCGATATCTTTGTTTGGAGTTAATTGGGTAAGCAATTTATTTAACTTCCCATCATATTGAACATATCCTTCATGAATACATATTACCCTCCTACACAGAGAGGTAATATCTTTCATATAGTGACTTGTTAATAATATAGTTGCGCCTGTTTCTTTATTATAAAGTTTAAGAAATTTCCTTAGGTTTGCTTGTACATTTATATCTAAACCTAATGTTGGTTCATCTAAAAATAATATTTTAGGATTATGAATTAATGCTGCTAAAAGCTCTGCTTTCATTCGTTGACCTAAAGATAATTTCCTAACGGGAAGGTAAAGTTCTTGTTTTATTTCAAGCATTTCTGATAGATTATTAATCCTTTTTTTTGCTTCTAATTTATCTACACCATAAATAGCAGCATTTAAATAAATAGAATCCAACGGTGGAAGATCCCATATTAACTGTTGTTTTTGGCCCATTATTAAAGTTATATTCTCTAAAAATGATTTTTCCCGCTCATATGGTCTATGACCAGAAACAGAAATAAAACCTTCGCTTGGATATATAAGGCCACATAGCATTTTTAAAATAGTTGTTTTGCCTGCGCCATTCGCACCTAAAAATCCAATAATTTCACCTTCTTTTATTTCAAAATTAATATTTTTAATAACTTTAATATTTTTTATTTTTCTATTGAAAAAATGTTTAATAGTTCCTTTTATTCCTGGTTCTTTAGATGATAACTCAAAACTTTTTGATAAATTTTTTACATCAATAATATTATTATTTTTCATAATTTAATAATTAATTAAAAAAACTTTTTGATTATTTTTTTTGTTTATTGATAATATCTAAAAGATATCTTTAAAAGAAAATATTAACCATGATAAAAAATTTAATGGATTAAGAAGTTGTTTTGGATTTTTTTTATGCGTGTAATTAAATTCATTTAGAAAATCTAGATTAAAAATATTACTTTCTTCAATTTTATTCCTTTTTATAATTTTCCCTTCATCATCAATAATTTCAATCTCATTTTCAAAAAACCATTCTTTATCTCCATTTGCCAATTCAAGAACTACTCCTATCCCTTTCCCGTCGGTTATTCTGAAGTCATTTACAATACATTTAGGAGACTGTTTTATAGCTTCTAATGTTTTTGGATTTAATCTATCTTTAGAAGAATTTATGTTTACTTTAACTGAAGAGCCAATTTTTACTAGATCTAAAAATTCCACAACGAAAACAATGAATTAATTTATTATACTTAAAACAATTATTTAACTGTGATTTAATAAAAGTTTTTTTAGAGCTTTTTACTTTTTAGATAACTTTAATACTGCTTCAAGTATTCTCTTAATTGATAATGTAATTATCCTTAAAATTACAAAACCTATACCTAACCAACCAAATATAATTGCAATGGAAAGAAGTAAGGAGCCTAAATCTTTTTGTAATAAATCCTCCATAAATTTATTTTATAATTAATTTATTTAATAACTAATATAATTTAAAAATATTGTGTATATATATATTATATACTAACTTTAATTAAATTTTACTATAGAATTATTTTAAGAATTTTATAGCAATTGGAATTATCAATTAACAGTTATATAGGAATTATTTTAATAATATTTGGTCTATGGATACGTTTGGAATTTAAAATAGATATTGGAAAAGATGTTGATTGAATTATCTTTCACCTCTATCTCTACTGCCTTTAAACCAACTGCATTTGATGAAATCTTTATTTTTTTCAAAATTTTTTAAATAATCTGATTTAATTTCTTGCTCTTTATAATTATCTATTTTTTTCTTATAAATTAAAGTCATAACTATGTTTTTAATTATTTTTACTTTTACATAATTTTTAAAAATTACAATGATTTTTGTGAAATTCAAATATCTTTAAAATTTATGTATTTTTAAATACCAAATCTAAGTTTTTTTAGTTGTTTTCTTTAATATTTTGTTTATTAGTTGAATTCTTTTTTTTATTAGCTATAGTAATAAAAAATTTTTTTATAATGTACCCCGAATTGAATTCCTTTGATTTATTTGTAGATGATATTTTAAATTCTGATGAAAATTTATTAAAAGGAGAGTTAGATTTACTTTTAATACAATATCTTTTTAATTCTTTAGATCTTGAAAATATAGAGGAAGTTAATATAGAAACTCAAAACTTTATTGCTGCATAGAATTGCTAAAATTTCTTTACAATAATTTTTGGTACCCATTTTTTGGAAAAATTCTTATGTTTTTTGTTCAATTTATTGAAGGTAAGAATAAAAACAAAAAAAACAATAAAATTAAAGTGAATAAAACTAAAAGAGATGTCTAATAATTAATTTATATATTGAAAACAACAAAAGATATTCCTAAATAAATAAATATATTGCAAGTTTAAAATAAAGCTTTAATAATAATGATTCTTTTAAATACCCCTAAAAGTAAAATTTTTTTAAAACCATATACTGTTCACTATAGAAATTTTGAAAATATTAGATTAGAAAATTGCTTTTATGCCTATGATGCTTATGAGGCAAGAACTTTGGCAATGGAATTTAATAAATATATTCATGATCATCCAAATAGTATTGATTTAATTAGATGTGAAAAATAGAAAACTTTTTATTTAATTGGATAATATAATTAGTTTTGATTAAAAATATTTCTTATGCAATCTCTCCATGAAGTAAATATTAACAAATAAACAATATATATAAATACAAATATTTAAAAAATATGGACAATTTTATCAGAAATTATTAATTAATTCTTTTTTATTTTTAGTTAAGTTTATATCTCTAGAACCGGAAATTGCAAGGTCCTCTTGAAGCTTGTTCTCACAGGACAAAACTCTTGACCAGCTTGGTAACTGTTGAGCCGCAGGTTTCGCTAAAAAATTTTCAGTCGCAGGTCTTAATAATTTAGCAAATTTTTGAACGGAAAGTTCTTCTTCATGACGATCATATGGTATTTGATTGATAGCAGAATCTAGACCAAATTGCTTAACTCTATCTTCTCCTACTCTTTTATATAAAACTTCTAAAGTTGAGAGTTGAGTCGTGGTTAAAGTTTGAGCTTGATGTTCCATAAGACCCCTTAAAATACTTGAAAGGATTTCCGTGCACATTCTTTGTAATCCTTCTTTCGATGATTCTCCAATATTTTTGTGCTTATGGTCAAATAATCCTAAATCAACTTGAGCAATTTTAGAGGTTCGAACATTTCTGTATACCTCTGATAGTAGTCCTATCTCTAGTCCCCAATCACATGGAATCCTTAAATTCATTGCAAGATCTTTAGTAAATGCAAATTCTCCTGCGAGTGGATAACGAAATGATTGAAGATATTGTAAGAAAGGACCATTCCCTACTAGTTGATCAAGACTTGCCAATAATGGACCAACAAATAATCTCGTTGCTCTACCTTGAAGTTCATTCCTTTCGAGTGATAGACGACTATAAAAAGCCTTTACATAAGAGATTCCAAATGAATCATCAAGTAAAGGTAGAATCATTTTTGATGGATATAGTGGACTAAATGTTCTTATGTCTGCATCAAATAAGGCTACAACTTCTGACTTTCTAGTGGCGACACCAATTCCTTGCCAAACTGCCCAACCTTTTCCAGGAGTGCCTAATAATTCAAGGCCATTTTTTTCTTGAGACTTTAATAGTTCAATCACATAGGGAGAGTTTGTCCATTGTAAATGAACAGGAAATGGCATTGAATCAAAAAAACTTTTTGCTGACTTTACTTGATCTAAGGATTTCGCTGATAAAGCTATAACTAATTCATTTAAACCCGTTAGATTTTTAAGAACTTCTCTTATGTCTTTTAATGCTTTCCTCTCAAACTCTTCATAAAGACAGGGGATTAGAATGGCAGTAGGTCTTTTTTTTAATCTCTTGTTTAATTCTTTAAGTAAATCGCCACTAATACCATATTCATGAATTGTTGTGATTAACCCTTGTTGAAAGTCCATTTTCTATTTGATGTGCAGAATAGTGATAATAGTTTCGGTGATTTTCAAAGTGATGCTAAATGATCCAGAAAGAAATTTAGATAGAGTTAAGTTAAGGAAACTATTGGAAGAAACTTATCAAGATCATTCTAGCGAAGAAATTAATAATGTTTTCTATCAATTGTTGCAGATCTTCGATGATTTTCAATTAAAAAATGAAAATAACGAAAATTATAAAATAAATATTTGGGATCAGTCTTATTCTATTTTAATAACATATGCTGACACCGTTAATAAGAATGGTGAAAAATCTTTGGTTACATTAAATCACCTACTTGGAAATCACTTGAATGATCTTTCTAAGGTTGTGCATATATTACCTTTTTTAAGTTCTACAAGTGACGGTGGTTTCGCTGTTTCAAGTCATAAATCATTGGATAAAAAATTCGGAAATTGGAGTGATTTAAAACGCATATCAAAAAATCATCTTTTGATGGGTGATTTAGTTCTTAATCATGTATCTTCATCCCATCCTTGGGTACAACAATTTATTAAAAGTCAAGAACCAGGTTTATCAAATATTTTTGCTCCATCACAAAATCTTGATTGGACAAATGTTGTAAGACCAAGAAGTTCATCCTTGTTTTCAAAAATAAATACAATTGATGGGCCTAAAAATGTATGGACAACTTTCGGACCAGATCAAGTTGATTTGAATTGGCAAAATCCAAAAATGATTTTAGAGTTTTTAAATTTGCTAATCCTTTACATAAACAATGGAATAAATTGGTTGAGATTAGATGCTGTTGGATTTATTTGGAAAGAACCAGGGACGACATGTCTTCATTTATCAAAAGCTCATTTAATAGTAAAAATCTTGAGAATAATTCTTACAAATTTAACAGCAAAAGGAGTTTTAATAACTGAAACTAATGTTCCACAAAACGAAAATCTTTCATATTTATTACCAGAAGATGAGGCACATATGGCTTATAATTTTCCTTTACCACCACTACTTTTAGAGGCTGTTATTTCATCCAAAGCTGATATCTTGAATAAATGGATTAGTTATTGGCCAGAACTTTCCTCTAAGACAACACTCTTTAACTTTACGGCTTCTCATGATGGAGTTGGTTTAAGAGCTTTAGAGGGATTAATGAACGAAAGAAGAATAAAAGAATTATTAATCAATTGTGAAAAAAGAGGGGGATTGGTAAGTCATAGAAGATTGTCAAATGGCGATGATAAACCATATGAATTAAATATTAGTTGGTGGAGTGCTATGGAAGATTCAAGTAGAGATATAAGGCGTTTTCAATATGAAAGATTTATTCTTACTCAATTAATAGTAATGGTATTGAAAGGTGTTCCTGCATTTTATCTACCGGCTCTTCTTGCTTCAGAAAATGATATAAAAACTTTTTCAATGACTGGCCAGAGAAGAGATCTTAATCGTGAAAAATTTATAAGTGAGAAATTATTATTAAACTTAAATAATAATGATTCGAATGCCTCAAAAAATATAAAATTTTTATCAAAAGCAATGAGAATAAGGTCTTCTTTAACTTCTTTTCATCCCTCAGCGAAGATGAGAAGTTTTTCAGCGAATAGAAGTGATTTAATTGTAATTAAAAGAGGTGAGGGTAATAAAGCTATTTGGGCAATTCATAACATAACGGATAATAAATTAAATTATTTACTTGATGACCCAGATATATTAGATTCAGTTGATAACAATTTATACTTTAAAGATTATTTAACAGGCAATAAATATAGTAATTTGAATATTAAGCTTGAACCTTTTCAAGTGGTTTGGATTGGAATTTTATATGATGATTGAGAATTCAAAATTTTGGGTAGTTAGTGATGTGGATGGCACCCTAATGGATCATTCATATGATTTATCACCTGCTAAGAAAGCTATAAAATTTCTCCAGAAATTAGAAATACCAGTAATACTTTGTACAAGTAAAACAGCTGCGGAAGTAGAGATTATAAGAAAGGAAATTAAGTTAAAAGATCCTTATATTGTAGAAAATGGTGCTGCAATTTATGGTGAGAACTTAAATGGTCATAAATGGGAAATCATCCTTGGTGAAAAGTACAAATCTTTGGAAGAGATATTGAGTAATCTTTCAAAAGATGTTCGTTATAAACTAAAACCACTAAATAATTTATCGGATATTGAGGCATTTGAACTCACTGGTTTAAAGGGGAATTCATTAAGTTTAATGAGAGATAGGCACTGGAGTATGCCTTTTTTAAATCCTCCAAAAGAAATTGAGAATAAATTAAAAACAATTTGTCATAAATATAAAGTAAATATTTATAAGGGTAATAGGATGAGTCATTTACTTTCTATTAATTCAAATAAAGGAAAAGCTATCAGTAAACTTAAGGATTATTACCAAAATTTTGAAGTAAAGATTATAGGGCTTGGAGATTCTCCTAATGACTTGCCTCTTTTAACAAATTCAGATTATAAGATTATTATTCCAAGTACAAAAGGAGCAAATAAAACTCTTTTAAAAGAGCTAGGTGAGAATAAATATATTCTCGCTAAGAAACCTAATGGTTATGGATGGAGTGAAGAAGTTACAAAGTTAATCAATAATCTTAAAAATAATTTCAACTAATAAATTTAATGAATAAATTCAATTTCCCTTTTAAAAAAAAAGATAATTTTGAAAAACTAGTAAGAGTTATTGGATGGAATTCAATAGATAGTTGGATTAGATTTTGCGAAAATAATGATTTGATCAATGCAATAAAATCTATTAAAGATAATAACTTTAATGATGATTGGATTTGGGGCATTTTATTACCTTTATTAAGTCAATCATATAAATTTTGTAATCTAGAAAAAAAAAGAAAAATTATTGGTATATCTGCTTTACCTGGAACGGGTAAAAGTACTTTAGGCTTTTTCTTGGAAAAATTATCTTTAAAGTTAAATTTTAAAATTACGGTTATTTCAATCGATGATTTCTACTTGCCATATAAAGAAATGGAAGTTGCTATTAAAAATAATCCCTGGAAGGTCTCAAGAGGTTTCCCTGGGAGTCATTCTACAAAGTTAATGCAAGAAAAGTTATCTACTTGGAAAAAAACTGGTAAATTAAATGTTCCTATTTATGATAAATCTATTAATAATGGCTTAGGAGATAGATCTCATTGGAAGACTGAGAAATCTGATTTATTAGTATTAGAGGGATGGTTTTTAGGAGTTAAGCCTTCTATTAATGAAGTTGAAAAAACTCCAAAATCATATCCTCCACTAAGTCAATCTGAGATTAAATATAGATTAAAAATACAAAACAATTTAATGGAATATATTGATATTTGGGATTTAGTAGATAATGTTTGGCATATAAAAGCAGAAAAATTTGATTATCTTGATTTATGGAAGAGACAACAAGAAAGTGAAATGTTTCTCAATAAAAGAGTTTCTCTTAAAGAAGAGGATCTTTGCAGTTTTATAAGGATGTTAAATACTGCTATTCCACAAAATAGTTTTGAAAAAATTAAAGCAGACTTTCTATTTATTATTAACCAAGATAGGGAATTAATTGATTTATTATTAAATAATTGACTCTATAATTAGAAAAAATATTGATAAATAGAATCTTATCTTAATGATTATTAAATAATTAATAAATATATAAATAGTTTTTTAAATTTATATTTTTATCATTAATTCTAAAACCATACTAAATATCAATAATAAAAAAAGATATCAAATAATTATCATAAATTATATTATGATTTTTTTTAGGGCTTATATAACTTAAATTTAATTGTCTTCGAGTCAATATTTTTAACAATTAATTATTCTAATATTGATATTATTGAATGAGTTCATAATTTTCTAATGTATCAATTAGCTTCTTTTGCAATAGGTGGATTTGTGCCATCTGCAGCAATAGCAGGTGTATTACTTTTAGTAGGCTTAACAGCATTTTTTATATAGGTATTAAAGGTCCTACAGATTATTAATAAGTTTATTTAAAGCTTTTTATTAATCTTATTTTCAACTTTAAATTCTAGAATTAAAAACCTCATTATGGATTTAGGTGCATTATTATTTATTCTTAGTTTTCCTTTTGTAATTTTAACAGCATACTTTGGGACTAAAAATAATTTTTATGAGAGTGAAAATTATAAAGGTGATGGATGTGCACATGATGTTAAAAGATAAAATCTTTTAGGAATTTCCACTATATATACATGTCCATTTACTATCAAACTGCCAAACAGGCTTATAAATATCTTCAGCAATTTTTTTACCAGCTAGCTTACAAGTTTCTAAATCTTTCATTGGGAGAGAATATAATGAGGGACTAGTTATTCCGCTCACTTCAGGCCTTCCCCCAGGTCCTTGTCTATATGTTCCTATTACTAGAAAATAATTGGCCTGAGCAACCCAAGAAAAGCTTGAGAGAATTAATGTTGATATAAATACTTTAAAATAAATTAACTTTTTCATTTTATTTTAAATAATAACTATATTACGATAAGAAATTGTATAAAGTTTACGTAGATATTAAATTAAATTAAATTAAATAGAAATTTTAAATTTTAATTGACTTACTTTAAATATATAATATATGGCTTAATACAGGGAGTTACTGAATTCCTTCCGATAAGTAGTACTGCACATTTAAAAGTTTTTTCTGATTTATTGGGTATTGATGATCCAGGTTCGTCTATATCAGCAATTCTACAATTAGGAAGTGTTTTTGCAATATTCTTTTATTTTAGGAATGATTTATTAGTTAAAAAAGTATCTTATTCCGATTTGCTCAATAGAAATATAATTGGGAATAAGTTATTTAAATCAGTTTTTATTGGGACTATTTCAATTTTAATATTTGGTGGAATGATTAAAATATTTTTACCAAATTTCTCTAATTCAATCTTTAGATCAAATCTTTCTATAGCGATTATATCCTCAATAATGGCATTAGTTATGTTGTTAGCAGATAAATCCAGAAGTAATAAAATTACTTTAAAAAATCATAATTTATTAGATAGTTTAAAAATTGGTCTAGGACAAGCTTTTGCAATTATCCCAGGAGTATCAAGATCTGGTATAACGATATCAATTGCGCTATTCCTTGGATGGGAAAGAAAGGACGCAGCTAAATATTCATTTTTACTTGGTATACCAGCTATTAGTTTAGCTGCTTTTGTAGAGATTTTTGATTCGATAAGAAATGGAATATTTATATATTTTGGCCCATTATTTATTGGATTAATAACAACTTTCATAATCTCGATTTTTACGATTGACTTTTTAATTAAATATATCCCTTTAAGGGGTTTAAAATTATTTGCTTTCTACAGAATCTTTTTTGCAATAATTATTTTTGGAAGTTATTTTTAAATATTTAGAGCAATAATATCTTTATATATGATATTATTTAATGAATTTTTATTAGAAATGTATACTTTTCTTTCTATACAACTAGGTGAGGTTGAAGTTTCTAATCTTACTCTTGGTGTTCTAATATTTTTTTCATCATTCACATTTATAGCTGTAGGTATAAGTTCATATAAATTATATAAATCCTTAATAAATACGGATCTTAAAAATCAATAATCGGAACGGCGGGATTTGAACCCACGACCCCCACTACCCCAAAGTGGTGCGCTACCAAACTGCGCTACGCCCCGGTGAATACTTAGTATATCTAAAAATTGAAAATCTAAAACTTTTTTTTCAATATATTGTTTATTTAATTATTTATTTATTTTTACATTTCTATAAACTACATTTAGATATTTCTTTCTAAATTAAATTCTAAATAATTCTTATTAGTTAAATCCTTAAATTTTTAAAATCATAAACTTGAAAAAATTTATAAAAATAATAAAGACTTATTTTTTAATAGGAAAATTATTAGATCTTAATACACACTTATCAATAGTCCAATCAAAATTTTCCCATATACTCTCAGGAAGTATGTAGTTTGAACCTTTAAATTCGTTCAATTTAATATTCGTTGGAGAAGCAGAACAATATTGCCTACTTCCTTTAATGGCTAAATACTGTTGATGATAATTTTCAGCAAAATAATATTGATCGATTTTTTTTATTTCAGTTTCAATATTGCCGAAATTATTTTTTAAAAGATTTTTTTGATAACTTTCCTTACTATCTAATATGATTTTTTTGTATTTATCATCCTTATAATATATTGCTGATCTATATTGCGTTCCAACATCATTACCTTGCATATTTTTTTGAGTGGGATTATGGCATTCCCAAAACATTTTTAGTAAATCACTAATATCTATTTCTTTTTTATTCCATACAACTTTGACAACTTCAGCATGTCCGGTATAACCAGTACAAACATCTTCGTAAGTAGGATTTACCAAATTCCCTCCAGCGTAGCCAACTGATGTCGTAATAATTCCAGGTAGCTTCCAGAAACACTTTTCTGCACCCCAGAAACAACCACAACCAAAAAATATTGATTCTTCACCGCTTTTAGGTTCTCGAAAAATATCAGTTTTCAGAATTCTATGAAGATATTTTTCTTGATTTTTCATATTATTAATATTATTCTTAAAAAAATTAAACATAATTTAAATTTTTATTTTCTAAGCTTATATATTAATAGTAAAAAATACTTTTTTAAAGACAATAATCATTTATTAATTATTTTCCAAATTACTAACAGCTAATTCTCTTTCCCAAAGTTTTTTATAGAGACCCTTTTGGGTAAGTAAATTTTGGTGATTGCCTTCTTGAACAATTTTACCTTTATCCATTACTAAAACTCTGTCGCACGTTGCAGCAACTGCTAACTGATGACTAATCATTATAATTGTCTTTTTATTATTCTTTCTTATTTCTTTTATTATTAATGAGGCTGTTTTATTATCAACACTTGCCAGGGCATCATCCATAACTATTACTGGGGTATCGACTAATAAGGCTCTAGCTAAAGCGGCTCTTTGTCTTTGACCTCCGCTAAGTGTTATACCTCTTTCTCCAACTAATGTTTGAAAACCTTTTGGGAAATTATAAACATCACCTATTAGGCCTGCTTTCGTGGCAGATGATTTAACTAAAATATTTGAAGCTTTAGGTCTACCAAATTTTAAATTATCTGAGATTGTAGAAGTAAAAAGAAAAGCTTCTTGAGGAACTATTGCTATATTTTTTCTTAATTCATTAAGTTTAATATTTTTAATATCAACATTATCAATAAATAATTGGTTGTTTTCGATTTCTATAGTTCTTCCTAATGACTTTGCTAATGTTGTTTTGCCACATCCTACAGGACCTACTATAGCTACAAGTTCACCAGGTTTAATTATAAAATTAATACCGTCAAGTGCATTGATATTTGATCCTTGATAATTTATTTTTAAATTTTTTGCTTGAATTGAACCTTTTACTTTATTCTTAAAATTTTTGCTCTTGGGATTATTTTTTATTTTTGGATTGCTTTGAAGAATTTCTTCTATTCTATCTAAACTTACTTGACCTAATTGAAATGTATTTAAAGTAAAACCAAGAAGTGCTGTAGGAAAAACTAATCTTTCTACATAAAGAATTAAAGCAACCAATCCACCTATTGAAATAAACTCATTTTGTAGTTGTGAAGTACCAAGAGAAAGTAATAGTAATAGAGAAATGGAGGATATACCCTGTAGTAAAGGGAAAAGGGTACTTGCAGTTCTTGCTAGTTTTATAGCTGCATCTCTATAAGATTTATTGAATTTACTAAATTCTTTTTTCTCTGAATTCTCTTGACCATAAATTTTAATCGCGCTTATTCCAGTTAAATCTTCCTGGATTAAATCACTTAATTTAGAGAGTGATTCTTGTTGGAGACGTCTTTGATTTACCATCCTTCCGCCAAATAAGCCAACAATTCCTAAAATGACTGGAAAAATCATCAATGCTGTAATTGTAAGTAATTTATTTATCAGAAACATAGAAGGTATAGTTAGAGCATAAGCAAGAATAATATTACAAAGACTTAAAACCGTAAAACCAAGTAAGCGCCTTACATTTTCGACGTCACTTGTAGCTCTACTTATTATGTCACCACTTCCTTTCTTTTGAACCCAATCTGGATCTTGAAGAAGTAAATGATCAAATATTTTTTGTCTTAGATTTACTTCAACTTTCCTACCTATTCCAAAAACTATTTGTCTAGAGGATAATCTTATAATACCCATTAAGGTTGCTAATAAGATTAAGCCAATTGATTTACCAATTATAAATTGACTTGAGAAACTATTTTGTAATTGATCTATTATATTTTTAACCTCTAGTGGAATTATTACACTTAAAATATTCACTAAAAGTAAAGAAATCGCTCCTATTGTTAATTCTTTTTTATATGGTCTTAAATATTTACCGATTATCTTTATCTTTAAATTTTTCATTTAAAATTTCCAATAAGATTAAGATAATGTTTCATTTTTAAATTTGTGAGCTAATTTTATAAAGATAAGTTTTTTTTACTATGCATGATGAACAGATTCATCCCTTACATAATACAGATAAAGAAATTATAGATTCATTAATTGTAAAAATAACCCCTGAAGATTTTGATTTAATAAATTTAGCTAGATTAATTAATCGTTATGAAGGATTTCAAGGTGAACAAGATCTTAAAAATGACTTAACAAAAATACTTAAATTTTGGAATATTTCAAAAGATGAATTATTCTCAAAAACAAGAATTATTTGGGAAAGAAGTTTTAGGCCTTCCAATCAATCAAAGGATTTGATCGGATCAGGTTTCGATACCTCTAATTAAACTTACTGAATATAAATTCAAAAAATGAATAACAAAATAAAAACGAATCAAATACTAGAAAAGCTTTTAAGTAAAACTGATCTTGACGAATTTACATCTAGAAATCTCATGAAAGCCTGGCTTTCTGAATATATAACACCTGTACAGACAGGAGCGCTTCTGGCTGCCTTAAGAGCTAAAAGTGCTTCTGGAATTGAATTGTCCTCTATGGCGGAAGAACTACTTAATGTTTGTCCTCTTCCAATTAAAAGACCTGACCTGTTCATTGTCGATACTTGTGGTACTGGAGGTGATGGCGCTAATACATTCAATATTTCTACTGCAGTTGCTTTTGTTGCCTCTGCTTGTGGCGTAAATGTTGCTAAGCATGGTAATCGAAGTGCTAGTGGAAAAGTTGGCTCTGCAGATGTGCTGCAAGACTTAGGATTAAATTTAAATGCATCATTAGAAAAAGTTATTGGTGCCTTAGGTGAAATAGGGATTACTTTTTTATTTGCACCAGCATGGCACAAATCACTTGTTAATTTAGCTCCTCTAAGAAAAGAATTAGGAGTTAGAACAATCTTTAATCAATTAGGCCCTCTAGTTAATCCCATAAGACCTAATGCCCAAGTATTAGGAGTTGCCTCCGAGGAGCTATTAGAGCCTATGGCAAGAGCCTTAAATAATCTTGGAATGGAAAAGGCTATTGTCGTTCATGGTTGTGGTGGCCTTGATGAAGCCTCATTAGAAGGTGATAATAAAATTATTTATGTGGAGAATGGAGAATTGAGGAATTCAGTCATAAATATATCAACTTTTAATTATAACAATTCAAGTAATAGAGGTTTAGTTATCCAAGATAATATGAATAATTCACAAATTTTAAAATCTGTATTAAAGGGCGTTGGAGATAAATCTCATCTTGAGGTTGTTGCCTTAAATGTTGCACTTGTTCTTTGGGTCTCAGGTATTGAGGATAATATCGAAAGAGGGATTGATATGGCATTATCCTGTTTAAAAAAGGGAGATGCATGGGATAAATTTCTTAAACTAAAAATGTACTTAGAGGATTGAATTAAATTTTTTACAATGGAAAGATCTTTTAAAAAGAATGCAAAACTTGTACTTGACAATGGATCGGTTTTTAAAGGATTTTCTTTTGGATGTAAAGGTCAAGCTGTTGGAGAGGTTGTTTTTAATACTGGTATGACTGGATATCAAGAAGTTATGACTGATCCCAGCTATTTTGGACAAATACTTACTTTTACTTATCCAGAAATTGGAAACACCGGTATAAATTTGGAAGATTCAGAATCCTTAAATAATATAGTCAAGGCTATTATTGTTCGAAATTATTCGAATAATATTAGTAATTGGAGATCAACAATTTCTTTGAACGAATGGATGATAAATAATAAAGTAATTGGTCTTTATGGTATTGATACAAGAGCTCTTGTAAAAATTTTAAGGGAAAATGGATCAATGAATGGAATTATTACTACTGAAAAACTTAGTTTTAACGAATGTAAAAAAATTTTACATAAATCTCCAAAAATGGCAGGTTTAAATTTAGCTAAAGAAGTTACGACCGATAAATCATATATTTGGAATGAAAAATCGCAAACAGATTTTGATATTAGGGATAGAAGGAAAATTAAAACACTGAAGGTTGTAGCTATAGATTTTGGAATAAAAAAGTCAATTTTACATAGACTAGTGTCACATGGTTGTGAGGTTATTGTTTTACCTTCGAATTCATCAATAAATGATGTAATGGCCGAAAATCCAAATGGAGTATTTTTTTCAAATGGTCCAGGAGATCCTTCAACAGTTTTAGAAGCTATAGATCTTGCTAAGAAATTAATAGATATAGGTAATTTGCCAATGTTTGGTATTTGCTTAGGCCATCAAATATTTGGTTTAGCTCTAGGAGGGAAAACTTATAAATTACAATTTGGACACAGAGGGCTTAATCATCCTTGCGGAAATAATAATATTATTGAAATTACGAGTCAGAATCATGGATTCGCGATTGATGGCAATTCAATCCCTCAGGATAAAGTTCAGATAACCCATCTTAATCTAAATGATCATACAGTCGCAGGATTAAAAGTAATAGATAAACCCATTTTTAGTGTTCAATATCACCCTGAAGCAGCTCCTGGTCCACATGATTCTGATTATTTATTTAATAATTTTGTTTCTCTAATGTTAGAAAGATGTTGACATATCGATATCTTTTGATTTGATAATTACATTTGATAAATTATTTTGGAGGATTAAATCATAGAAGACTTCCAAAGACTCACAGTTTCTCTAAGAGGAAACTTTTCAGTAAAAACAAAAATAATTATTTTTACTTTTACTGGTCAATTAGATGCGTTTTCTGAAAAACAATTCAAGAACTTCATAACAAGTAATCTTGAACAAAATCCTTTGCCTTTTATTCTTGACCTATCCAAGATTGATTTTCTAGATTCTTCAGGATTAGGAGCGCTTGTCCAAACAGCTAAAGAATGCAAAAAACTAAAATTAAAATTTTCGGTTATTGGAAATTCTCGAGTTGCTCAAACAATCAAATTAGTAAGGCTTGGTGATTTTTTAAATTTAGAAGGTTGCTTAGATGATGCCTTTTTAAAATTAAAAAGTTGACAAATTGGATTCAAAATCAAAAACCTTCTGGCTCTCCTGATGAAATAGGTGTTATACAACTCGCTTGGTTGGGAGATTCAGTCTGGGAACTTCATCAAAGGTTGAGAAATATACACATGCCTTTTAAATCAAAGGATTTGCATCTTAATGTAGTTAAGGAAGTGCAGGCTAAGGCGCAGGCTGAGTCACTAAAATTAATAGAACCATTATTAAGCACTTCAGAGATAGACTTGATTAGGAGAGCAAGAAATAAAACAAAAAGATGTCCAAAATCTCTAGAACCATCGGTATATGCCCAGGCGACTGGTTTTGAGACATTAATTGGTTGGTTATTTCTGAAAGATCCAAAAAGATTATCTAAAATTTTAAATTTTTTAGAGAATCAAAAATGTACACAAAAGAGATTATGAAACGTAAAACTAATTATAAATACAATAAAAATACTGCAAATAGTAAACAAAAAGATTTTGAATTAAAAAAAAATAGATTTAAATCTGAAGTTAAAAATAATAGTACTAATAAAAACAATCAAAAAGAATTTAGTTATGAAAGGGATAATGTAAAAAGAAATTTTAAAAATCGTATATCAACAAATTACAAAGCTCAAAAATTCCAATCTAAAGAAAATAGTTTAGATGATTTAATTTGGGGGAAACATTCTGTCTTATCTGTTTTAGAGGCAAAAAATCCAATTAATAGAATTTGGTGCACATCTGAAATTCGTTCATCAGAAAAATTTTTTTTATTACTCAAAGATATTAAAAGTAAAGGGGTTTTGATTGAAGAAGTACCCTGGTCAAGGATATCTCAAATTACTTCAGGAGCAGTTCATCAAGGGATCGTTTTGCAAAAATCTTACTCTCAAACTACCTCTTTATCAGATCTTATTAGTAGTGCTAAAGATAAATCAACACATCCTACTTTGATATGTTTAGATGGTATAACTGATCCACATAATGTTGGAGCTATTGTCAGATCTGCAGAAGCGCTTGGTTGTAATGGAATAATTATCCCTCAGAGAAGATCAGCAGGTTTAACTGGTACTGTCGCGAAAGTCTCAGCAGGAGCAATTGAAAATATAAAAATAAGTAGAGTGGTTAATTTGAATAGAGCTCTTAATGATTTAAAAGATAATGGATTTTTAATAGTTGGTTTATCTGCAGATTCAAGTCTCAATATTACAGATTTCAAAGAAAAAGGACCATTGGTTATAGTAATTGGCTCTGAAAATAAAGGATTATCACTTTTAACTCAAAAAAATTGTGATTATTTACTGAAAATAGCTTTGACTGGAAAAACTCCAAGTCTTAACGCATCAGTTGCAGGAGCAATATCAATATTTCAACTTACTAAAAATTTATCTTCACTAACTTAAAAAATATGCTTATAAAAATCCAATTATCCTTATTTCAATACATTTAAACTTTATTTACATTATAAAAATGGAAAAAAGTCCAAAAATTGTATAGAATTTAACAAACTTTCACGGTCTACCTAGACCAAATATTTTGATTAGAAAATTAATTAACAAATTAGGTTTAGCTTGGTGGGCTAAAGTCGAGACAAATAGTCCTAATGCAGTTTATTGGTATGGACCATTTTTAACAAAAAGAAGTTTAAAGCAAGACCTTAATCTTTTTATTAACGATTTAAAAGAAGAGGGATCCAGTAATATAGAACATACTTTAATACGTTGTAAAAGATCTGAGCCATTAACTATTTACTAATTAGTTGTTTTTTTAAGTAAATTGTAATAAACCTTCAAAATATGAATTTTTTTGATTTTCGAAAAGAAATAAAAAGTAAGAAATCATCTGTAAAAGAGTTAATCAATGATTTTTTTTCAAAGATTGAAATCTACAATCCAAAATTAAACGCTTATATTACCTCTACCAAGACAAAAGCATTACAGCAAGCGGAAATCATAGATAGCAAAATAAAAAAAAATGAATCTCTTCCTAAACTAGCTGGATTACCAATAGCAATAAAAGACAACCTCTGTACAAAAGGAATCCTTACGACTTGTTCTAGCAACATGCTTAGGAATTTTATTTCTCCTTACGAATCTACAACCACAAATAGTTTGTGGGAGTCTGGAGCTATATGTGTCGGAAAAACTAATTTAGATGAATTTGCAATGGGTAGCTCTACGGAAACTTCAGCTTATGGAGTGACTTCAAATCCATGGGATTTTAATAGAGTCCCAGGAGGAAGTTCTGGAGGCAGTGCAGCCTCAGTTGCTGCAGGACTTTGTGTGGCAGCAATAGGCTCTGATACAGGAGGCTCAATTAGGCAACCAGCTTCATTTTGTGGCGTTGTTGGTTTAAAACCTACTTATGGAAGAGTTAGTCGATGGGGCCTCATAGCATTTGCTAGTTCTTTGGATCAAATTGGCCCAATAACTAATAATGTTTCAGATGCTGCTGAATTATTAAATGTAATTTCTGGTAAAGATCCTTATGATTCAACCTCTTTAGATGCGCCGGTACCAGATTATTTATTGGATTTGGAAAAGTCAATAAAAGGATTAAAAATTGGATTAATAAATGAATGTTTTGAACATCCAGGGTTAGATTCAGAGGTTAAATCATCAGTTTTAAAAAGTGTCGAAATTTTCAAATCGCTTGGAGCAGAAATTAGTAATTTAAATTGTCCAAGATTTAATGATGGTATCGCAACATATTATGTTATTGCTCCATCAGAAGCTTCAGCAAATCTTGCAAGATATGATGGTGTTAAATATGGTTTTAGATCTCAAAATTGTAATAATTTATCTGATATGACTTGTAAAAGTAGATCAGAAGGTTTTGGAGATGAGGTTCAAAGAAGAATCTTAATAGGAACATATGCATTGTCTGCTGGCTATAGTGATGCTTATTACAAGAAAGCTCAAAAAGTAAGAACACTAATAAAGAATGATTTTGACAATGCATTTAAAGAAGTTGATATATTATTAACACCTACTTGTCCCACAACAGCATTTTTGAAAGGCGATTATGTTAATGATCCTCTTTCAATGTATTTATCCGATCTTTTAACTGTGCCTGTTAATCTTGCAGGCCTGCCTGCTATTAGTGTACCTTGTGGTTTCGATAAAAAAGGTTTACCAATAGGGTTGCAACTTATTGGCAATGTTCTTGAAGAAAATAGGATATTAAATGCTGCAAATCTTTTTGAGAAAGAAGTCGATTTAACTTCAAGGAGACCAAATCTCAAAATTTAAATTAAAAGTTAATTTCTTTTATTATTTAATAGATCTTTTAAAATAAATCATTATCTTATAGTTAATAAGAAATGCAAAATGGGATTTGTTCCTCTACATAACCATAGTGATTACAGTCTTCTTGATGGGGCTAGTCAAGTATCAAAAATAGTTGAAAGGGCAAATAATTTAGGAATGAAAAGTATTGCATTGACGGATCATGGAGTTATGTATGGAGTTTTAGAATTAGTAAAAAATTGTAAGAAATATGGAATTAAACCGATAATAGGAAATGAAATGTATATTATAAATGGCTCAATAGATGATCCCCAACCAAAAAAAGAAAAAAGATATCACTTAGTTGTACTTGCTAAAAATCTAATTGGTTATAAAAATCTTGTAAAACTTACAACCATTAGTCATCTTAATGGCATGAGAGGAAGAGGTATTTTTTCAAGACCATGTATAGATAAGAGATTACTTCAAAAATACAAAGAAGGTTTAATTATCTCAACTGCTTGTTTGGGAGGTGAAATTCCACAGGCAATTTTGAAAGGAAGATTAGAAATTGCTGAAAACATTGCTAAGTGGTATAAAAATCTACTAGGAAGCGATTTTTACTTGGAAATTCAAGATCATGGATCAATAGAAGATAGAATTGTTAATGTAGAGATAATAAAAATAGCAAAAAAACTAGGAATAAAGGTAGTCGCTACAAACGATGCTCATTATCTATCTAACAAAGACGTAGAGGCTCATGATGCATTGCTTTGTATTTTGACAGGAAAATTGATTAGTGATCAAAAGAGGTTGAGATATACAGGGACAGAATATATAAAAGATGAGAAGGAAATGCTTGGACTTTTTAATGATCATATTGATAATGAAATAATCAAAGAAGCAGTGCAAAACACAGTTGAGGTCTCAGAAAAGGTGGAAGAGTTTGATTTGTTTGGTGAGTATAGAATGCCTAAATACCCTTTAAATCATAATAAAGAAGCAATTAGTTACCTTAAAGAGGTCTCTCAAGCTGGATTAATAAAAAGACTTGGGAAAACATCTTATGAACAAGTCAGTGATAATTATAGAGATAGATTAATTAGGGAACTTAAGATTATTGAGGATATGGGATTCCCTGATTATTTTCTTGTGGTATGGGATTATATTAAATTTGCTAGAGATAATTTTATACCTGTTGGTCCTGGTAGAGGTTCTGCTGCAGGTTCCCTTGTTGCATATTGCCTTCAAATAACTAATATTGATCCAGTAAAACATGGATTACTATTTGAAAGGTTTTTAAATCCTGCAAGAAAATCAATGCCTGATATTGATACGGATTTTTGTATCGATAGAAGAAATGAGGTTATTGATTATGTAACTGAGAGATATGGTGAAGAAAAAGTTGCTCAAATAATAACCTTTAATAAATTAACTTCTAAAGCTGTATTGAAAGACGTTGCAAGAGTTTTAGACATACCATACGGTGAATCAGATAAACTAGCTAAACTCATTCCAGTAGTAAGAGGAAAGCCTTATAAGCTTAATGAGATGATTGACTCAAATACTCCAAGTAGTGAATTCAGAGAAAAATATTTAAATGATTCTAAAGTTAAAAGATGGGTTGATTTAGCGATTAGAATTGAAGGGACGAATAAAACTTATGGTGTACATGCAGCTGGTGTAGTTATTGCTTCAGATCCTTTGGATAATTTAGTTCCGCTTCAAAGGAATAACGAAGGTCAGATTATCACTCAATACTCTATGGATGATATTGAATCATTGGGTCTGTTAAAGATGGACTTTTTGGGTTTAAAAAATTTAACTATGATCGAGAAAACAGTCTCTTTGATAGAATCATCCACCGGTAAAAGGATTGATGTAGATACACTCCCTGAAAATGATATTAAGACCTTTGACTTAATTGGCCGAGGAGATTTAGAGGGTATTTTTCAGTTGGAATCATCTGGGATGAAACAAGTTGTAAAAGATTTTAAGCCTAGTTCATTAGAAGATATTTCTTCTATCCTTGCTTTATATAGGCCAGGTCCTCTAGATGCTGGCCTAATACCTAAATTTATAAAAAGAAAAAATGGTAATGAAAAAGTTGATTTTCCACATCCCTTCACAGAATCTATCCTCAATGAAACATATGGGATTATGGTATATCAAGAACAAATCATGAAAATCGCTCAAGATTTGGCTGGTTACTCTTTAGGAGAAGCTGATTTACTTAGACGAGCTATGGGTAAGAAAAAAGTATCTGAGATGGTCAAACATAGAACAGTTTTTATAGATGGCTCTCTAAAAAATGGTGTTGAAAAAAAGGTTGCTAATGATCTTTTTGATCAAATGGTTTTGTTCGCTGAGTATTGCTTTAACAAAAGTCATTCAACTGCATACGGAGCAGTAACTTATCAAACAGCATTCTTAAAAGCTCATTTTCCTGTAGCTTATATGGCAGCTTTATTATCAGTTAATTCTGGCTCTACAGATAAAATGCAAAGATACATATCCAATTGTTATTCCATGGGGATTGAAGTTATATCTCCTAGTATTAATCTTTCAGGGATTGACTTTACTATTAAAAATAATCAAATATTATTTGGCCTTTCGGCTATAAAAAATCTAGGTGATTCTGCGATAAGAAATATTATTGAAAATAGAAAGCAATTTGGCAGTTTTAAATCTTTGCCTGATTTATGTGATCGTTTACCAGTGAATTTACTAAACAAGAGAAATCTTGAATCTCTTATTCATTGCGGATGTCTCGATGAATTTTCTTCTAATAATAATAGAGCACAATTATTATCTGACCTTGAAAATGTAGTGGATTGGGCATCATCTAGGCATAAAGATCGTATCTCTGGTCAAGGAAATTTGTTTGGAAATGATGCAAATAATCTCGATATATCCTTTAGCAAGACCAAAGAAGTCGATGATTACACTCTTATTGAAAAATTAAGATTAGAAAAACAATTATTAGGATTTTATTTATCTGACCATCCATTAAAACATCTATCTAAACCTGCAAAATTAGTTTCACCTATAAATATTTCTAATCTTGAAGATTATAAAGATAGAAGTAAAGTAAGCCTCGTTGGAATGATTCCCGAGATTAAACAAATTACTACAAGAAAGGGAGATCGCATGGCTATTATTCAATTAGAAGATCTTTCTGGTAGTTGTGAAGCTGTCGTTTTCCCAAAGACTTATATACGTCTTTCTGAGTTCCTACTTACTGATACAAGATTACTTATTTGGGGAACAATTGATAAAAGAAGTGATAAAACTCAATTAATTGTTGATGATTGTAGAGAAATTGATAATTTAAAATTATTAATTATTAATCTTGAGTCATCTCAAGCCGCTGACATTAGAGTTCAAAATAAATTGAGAGATTGTCTAATCAAATTTAAAGCAGATAGAGAAAAATGTGGAATTAAAACTCCTGTTTTAGCAGCAGTTAAATCGGAAAAATCAATAACATATGTAAAATTTGGAGATCAATTTTGTGTTGGAGATATTAATGGAGTAACAAAACTACTTGAATCAAATTCTTTTCAAGTTAATTTAAGATCATTAGTCGCTTAATTATTTATTCTTCGTAGTTTTGAGATGCAGGCTTAAATGCTGCTTTTGCTCTTTCTATATTAAGTGGTATATTTTCAATACCAAAGAAACTACCAGGTTCTTTATCCCAACTTGCTGATAAAATACCAAAGCTTAATCCACCTAAACCTAATAAGAAAAATATAGCAGATATAGCAATTGTCGATGAAGGAGGTATCTCGGCTATATTTCTCGTTACAATAATGTAACTGCCTACAAATACAGACATTCCTAATATTGTAGGTATTCCAGCAGTTATTATAATTCTTCTAGCCATCCTATCTGCTACATATTTGGGAATACCTTGTGAAATACTTTTTGAATTATTTTCTTTTAATTTTTTAACCTTTTTCTCAATGTTCGGGAATGCACTGCTATTAGAAATTATTTTCTTTTTTGGTTTCTTTTTTTTGGACTGTTTCTTTTTCATTAGAAGAATTTATCCTCTAATTCCTAAGTTTTTAACTAAATCTGTATATGATTTTGTGTCTTTGGATTTTATGTAAGAAAGTAATCTTTTTCTTTTACCAATCATTTTTAACAAGCCTTGCCTTGATGCGTAATCGTGATTATTATTTTGTAAATGATCACTTAACTTTGTAATTCTTTCTGATAACATTGCTACCTGAATTTCAACCGAGCCAGTATCTGTAGGATGCACTTGATGGCTCTTTATAAGTTTTTGTTTCTCAGCAGTATCTAAAGACATAATATTTGAAAACCTAATAACTATAATACTACGTAAAAGAACAAAAGTTGAATTAATTACTCTCCAATAGATTAAGTGATTTTTTAAATAATTCTTCAAAAGTAAAAATATTTTCTAGATTTGTATTAGCATCATCACCTATTGTGTAATCATTTAAAAGATTAGTAATAGCTAAATGAATATCCTTTTTTGAATAATCTAATGATTTCAGAGCTATTTTTACATCCTCAATAATTATTTCTAATTCATCTCTATTTGAAGAAAATTTATTATTAATTTGTTTTGATTTATATTTAATATTAATTTTATTTCTAAGTTCAAGAAATATTCTTTCGGTCATTTTTTGGCCAATACCTGGAACTGCATTTATTAATTTACGATTATCTGTTGATAAAGCATAAATAACATCATTTAATGAATATTTATTAAATAAAGACATTCCAATTTGTGGACCTATTCCCTTTACATTAAGTAAATCTCTAAAAAAATCTCTTTCATCTTTATTTTTAAATCCATAAAAAGAATCGGAATCTTCTCTTTTTATATAATGCAACCATAGAGTCAATTGATTGTTTAAATCTTTATCTATTAAATAAGGAGTTTGAATCTCATATCCCAATCCATGACAATTTATCAAAAGAAAGTATTTTTGATTATTTAGCCAGGAACAAATAAATTCACCTTTAATCCAACTGATCAATTAACCTCCATCAACCTGACAACCTATAAGAGCCCCAGCTGTTCCTCCTGCAGGTACAGCCCAATATCTATCTTTGCCCCTAGAACTTGATAATGCAATACCAGCACCAAGAATACCTCCTAGAAGGGAACCTTCCTTGCAATCATTATTGTCTTTATTCTCAACTTTAGTTGTTTGAGAACCATTACAGGGAATCTCAATATCAACCTCAAAATTTTTCACATAACCTGGATTAGACTTAGTACCTGGAATATATTCTTCCCTATATTCTGTTCTGGTACATGTTACTGCCCTTGGAGATGTTGCCATTAGTGGTTCAAGGGGAAGAAAACTAAAAAGAACTAAAAGGAAAATCTTCATAATTTTTTGAGCTTACTATATTATTTTATTCTTTTTGAGGAAATTTGCTACTTGAAATAATAGTTCCTAATAAAACAAATATTGAACCAATTATAAAATTTAATTTAATAGTTTCATTAAAAATATAAATTCCCCATATAGATCCAAATAGAACCTGTAAATAGTTAATTGATGCTGCTTCAGAAGATCTAAGTTTCTTTAAACCAAGAGTTAAGAACATTTGCCCAATTTGCGTAAAAATTCCAATACCAATTATCCATATCAAATCATCAAATTTGGGCATAACCCAGTTAAATAATACAAAAGGAGAAAGTGTTATTACAGAAATCAAAGGGAAGTATTTAATAATGATAAGAATATCTTCTTTTTCTGAAAGTTTTTTAACGACAACATAAGCTAGCGATGTACTTATTGCTCCAAATAATGCAATAATTATTGAAAATTTACTTATGATTGTATATGAGTTATTTATTTGGTTTGGATTTAATATTATTAATATTCCAAACCATCCTAAAAATAAAGCGCAAAGAATTTTTGTATTTAATTTTTCATTAATAAATATTCCAGCAAAAATCCCAATAAATATTGGATAAGTATATTGAATAACGGTTGATAAGCTCAAAGGCATATTTTTTATTGAATAAAAAATACATAAAAGTGCAATGGTCCCAAGTAATCCTCTTATAATTAATAAATTCTTATTGTCTCCCCAGGGTTTTATTTTCTTTTTATGAATTATGAATGAAGTAATTATTAAACTAAATAATGATCTAAAAAAAACAAGTTCATAAATTGGTATCGCCGAATCAACTTTTTTAACGCAAACGGTCATAATACTAAAAAAAAATGATGCAAAAACTAAGTACGATTTATTTATTAAATGCTTATTTAAGATTCCCTTCTTCTTCAATTTCATTTAATTAATTTTTATTTGTGAATTTAAGTAGATTCTTTGAAAATAATGATCTATAACATATACAAATTATTGAAAAATGTTAAAAAAACTATTATATGGTTTCGCTTCATCCAAGTACAATTCAAGAAGTAAAAGACAAAGCTGATATTGTCGATGTTATTTCAGAACATGTTGTTTTGAAAAAAAAGGGAAAAGAGTTTGTTGGTATTTGTCCTTTTCATGATGATAATAAACCTTCTATGACAGTTTCACCTGCTAAACAATTTTACTATTGTTTTTCATGTGGAGCTGGTGGTAATTCTATAAAATTCTTAATGGAATTTACTAGAAATAATTTTTCTGATGTAGTTCTATCCTTGGCAAAGAAAAATAATATTAACGTTACGACACTAGAAGGACCTCAAAACGAGGCTTATAAAAAACAAATTTCAAAAAGAGAAGAACTATACAAAGTTTTAAGAATATCAAAAAATTGGTTCAAATCTCAACTATATGCTACAAAAGGTGAAATGGCACTTGAATATTTAATTAACAATAGAAAATTAAATAAATTTACAATAGATGATTTTGAAATTGGTTATGCTCCTAATTCATGGACTGGATTATACGAATATTTAACAAAAATTGAAAAAATTTCTTTTGATTCCATTCTAAAAGCTGGCTTAATAATTTCAAAGGAGAAAGAAAAAAAGATATATGACAGATTTAGAAATCGTTTAATGGTACCAATCTTTGACCCACAAGGAAGGGTTGTTGCATTTGGCGGAAGAAGTCTTGATGGAAGTGAACCAAAGTATTTAAACTCTCCTGAATCAGAGGTTTTTGAAAAAGGTAAATTATTGTTTTCTTTTCATAAAGCATCTAGCAATATTAGGAAAAATGATAAGGCCATAGTAGTTGAAGGTTATTTTGATGTTATATCACTTCATTCAAAGGGTATAAATAATTCAGTAGCTTCGTTAGGAACAGCTCTAAGTAAATATCAAATCTCTCAATTGTGTAGATGTACAGATAATAAAAATATAATTATAAATTTTGATTCTGATAATGCTGGCATTTCAGCAACAAAGAGAATTATTGCAGAGGTAGAAAGTTTATCCTTAAATCAGCAAATAAACTTAAAAATTCTTCAACTTGTAGATTTTAAAGATCCAGATGAATATATAAATAAATACTCAGCAAATGATTATCTCAATTTAATAGATAAAGCAACTTTTTGGATTGATTGGGAGTTAGATCAGATCTTTTTAAATAAAGATATTTCTAAAGCAGAAAATTTTCAAAGTGTAGTTTCTTTGTTGGTTAAATTTTTAAGTAAAATAACTCATTCTGCCACTAGAACCCATTATCTCCAAAAAGTGTCCGAAAGATTAAGTATGGGCCAAGCAAGGTTAGCAATTAAATTTGAAGAGGACTTAAGACAACAAGTTAAAGGTTTTAGGTGGCATGGAAGGTCACAGAAATTTGAGCTTCCAAATGAAATTAGTCAAAGAGAAAAAAACGAATCACAAATTATTTTTTATTATTTGCATTGTCCAGAATTAAGGATTTTTATAAGAGAACAGTTAATTAAAAGAGAAATACAAACCTTCTCTGTAAATCATCACAGATTGATTTGGGATTCAATTTCTAAAATTGAAGAAGATTTCTTTGGTAAAGATTATTTAATAAAGTTAAATGAAATATCTCAAAATGATTTTATAAAGATTGATTTGCTTTCCTCTTTGCCTGATTTTATTTCTATAAATAATCATGAAATTATTGATAAATTAGGATTTTTTATTAATCCCAATGAATTATTTTTAACCACTTTAAATAATCCAAAAGATAATATATTAGGTATTTTATCTCTTTTGGAAAGATATAAATCACTTAAACGTTCTAGACATCTTATTGCTTCATGGAGTTCTCAGCGACTTAAAACTCTTGAAAATTGTATCTCTATATTAATTAATAGCGATTACTCCAAATCCTCAGATTCCAATAAGGAAATTGAAGATCTTTTTAAAGATTTAAATTCTGATGCATTAAAATTCCAAGAACTTTATTATCTTGAAAGGCAACATATTATTGCTCTCGATAAACAAAGATGTGGTAATTATATTTTTAACAAATAAATATTTATAAGCAGTACTTTTCTATTGCCTCCTTAACTTTTTTGGGTTTGTCTTCCATTACATAAGCTTCAACTTCTTTAAGTAAATTTCCTGATATCCTTACTGAGGCCTCTAATGCTTTTCTTTTGTTTGGATGAATTTTTTTATTTATATCTTTAATAATTCCTGTTATTTTATTATTGTTACAAGCCTGAGCTACATGAGTGGCTTCATGTCTTAATGCTCTTCTTAAATATAATTTTGTTTTATGGTTCTCATTATTCCCTATATAAATATCATCTCTATAATTTGTTATTTTCTTAGCATTCTCAGTACAAATAATTATTTCTTTTTCTCTTCTTTTATGAAATCCAACAAATTGCTTGCCTATTAAGCATAATTCAGTATTCTCTTTGATTGAATAATTTTTTTTCTCTATTAGTTTTATTATCTCCTTATCTATTCCACTCATAAATAAAATAAATTCCATCATAATTTTTTTTAAATAATTATAGTTGGAATCTTCTCAAGATTAGTAGTTGATATATTACTTAGAAGCTTTTTATTCATTTTCCAATTTTGTTCCCTTTGTGTAATTCCCCAGCTAATTGCTTTATTATCGAATCTAGAATTCAGATAATCAATTGTTTTTATTAGATTAGAGTCCTTTAATGATTTTTCTTCTGTGAAGAGACTATAAAATGATTTTTGCAAATAATTGCAATTAGTTAAGTTTCGCATTAAAACGCCTGCTTTTGCTAATTTATAATCTGAATTATAGATTTCTCTAGCTAAATCTAAGACAATATTTAAAATGATATTTGTTTTATTTGTAGGCTCTACTAAATCTTTATAAGCACTCTTTTTATAATTGTAAATAGAGTAATTACTTGTTCTCGTAAATACTACGATAGTAGAAGTCTGTAAATTTTGAATTCTCATTTTTTCTGATGCTTTAATTGCATAGATAGCTAATGCTTGAGTTAAATCTTCTAATCTTGTAATGGGTTTTCCGAAGCTTCTACTAACTCTGATTTCTTTTTTTTGATTCTTAATATTTTCTATTGGGAGACATTTATATCCTTTTAGTTCTAATTGAATCCTTTTACCTACTACTCCTAATTTTCTTTTTACTTCATACTCATCCATTTCTTTAAATTCTTTAGCATTTTTAATACCTTTGCTCCTTAACCATTTAGATGTTTGATTACCAATTCCCCAAATATTTTCTACTTTAATTATTTTAAAATAATTATTTTCATTTTTGATATTCGCTAAGTCAAAGATTCCTGAGGACTGATCAATTTCTTTCGCTAATTTATTTGCTAATTTAGCTTTTACCTTATTCTCTCCTATTCCTATGGTTATCGTTAAGCCTAAATTTTGATATATAAATGCTCTTAGCTCGCGTGCCCAAAAATGTAAATTATTGTCTTTTGGTCTACTAATTGATACAAAGGCTTCATCTATCGAATATATCTCCATCTTTTCACAATGTTTTCTTAGTAAATTCATGAATCTCTTGCTCATATCACCATATAGAGAGTAATTTGAGCTCAAAACTATAACGCCTAATTGATCCAATTTTTCTTTTATTTTAAAATAAGGGGTCCCCATTTTTATTCTCAATGCACGAGCCTCTGGACTCCTTGCGATAATACATCCATCATTATTAGATAAAATTACTAATGGTTTTTTTCTTAGTGAAGGATTAATACTCTGTTCGCATGATGCGTAAAAATTATTGCCATCTATCAATGAGATTGCTTCCATTTTGCTCGGATAAATCTTCAAGTCAAATTGTGGATTGAATATATAACAACTCCCCAGATCTGAATGTCATTATGATCCTCAAAATTAAAATCAGGATAATTTTGATTTTCTGCTTTTAAATATAGTTGATTATTTTTCATTGAAAATCTTTTCACTGTAAATTCTCCATCTATCATTGCAATTACAATATCTCCTGGCTTAGGCGTTAAACTTTTATCTACTATGATTAAATCTTTATCATGAATTCCTGAATTTATCATTGAATCACCATTTATTCTCAGAAAAAATGTGCTAAATGGATTTTTTAAAAGATACTCATTTAAATCTATATTTTCTTCTATATAGTCATCTGCTGGAGATGGAAATCCTGCAGATACGGGATCGTTAAATAATGGGATATTTATCTTCTTTAGAAACAACTTAAAAAGGTATTTTAATAGTACATATATACTATACTAATTTATTTCTTTCGAGGCCTTGTCCTACTTATTTCGTTAATATTAATTCATAGTTTTTGGCTTATATTCTATGGTAAGTAGATTTTTGAGTGATTGAGACAGCTCTATAGATTTGTTCTACTAAGATTAATCGAGCAAGGTCATGTGGGAAGGTAAGAGGAGAGAGGCTAAGTACGAGATCAGATTCTGATTTTATATCTTGGGAGATACCATCTGCATCCCCAACTAAAAAATTTATTTTTTCATTTTTAAAATTTAAAAGTAAGGAAGTGAATTCAATGGAATTATATATTTTCCCTTCCTCGCTGAGACTAATAATAATATTATTAGAGCTTTTGTTTTTTAAATTTTTTATATCAAAAGTTTTAAATTCATTAATTATGAGATCAGGCATTCTTTTTAAATATTTTTTAATACCTTCATTAATCCAAGATTTTTTTATTTTCCCTATTGCATTTATAGATAATCTGCTTGTAATTAACATAAAAGTATAAGTCTATATAAATATTATTCTTCTAAAAGATAATTAAATTCATCATATAAAAGATCTTCTTCAGTTAATTTTATAGAAGAATTTTTCTCATTTTTGATATATTCAGAATTAAATTTCTCTTCAATATTATTAAAGTGCTTTTCCTCACTTTCTTTTAATCTTTTATTGACTAAAGATGTTTCATTAATATGATTTGAATTGTCGATTATAGAATGGAAAATATCATTAGGATTATCTGAACTATGTTGCTTCGATGAGGAAAAAGATTTTTTCTTTTGCTTTGAGAAAGTATTATTTGAAATTGACTTTAATTTATCTATATTCTTTTTTGATAGAGTCATGATTAAGATAGATGTAATTTAAGAAATTATTTTATCCATTATATTAATATTTTGAATGAATTTAAAAAATCATTATACTAAAAAATTTTTTGGTCAACATTGGTTAATAAACCAAAAGGTATTAGAAAAAATAATAAAGATAGCCGATCCTAAAAATAATGATATTATTCTTGAAATAGGTCCTGGTAAGGGAGCTTTAACATCAAAGCTTTTAGAATCAAATATCAAAAAATTACATGCTATTGAGTTAGATAAAGATTTGATTCAATACTTAAATAATAAATTCTCAGGTATTAATAGTTTTTCTTTAGAACAAGGAGATATTTTAAATTTAGATATAGATTCTTTTGACTATAAATTCACAAAAATAATTGCAAATATTCCCTACAATATTACAAGCCCTTTAATAGATAAGTTCGTAGGAAGATTGGGAAAAATACAAAATTATAATTTAGAAAAAATTGTATTTATGATGCAAAAGGAAGTTGCTGATAGAATTGTGGCAAAAGAGGGATCATCTTATGTAGGCGCTATAAGTACAAAAATAAAGCTTATCTCAAAAGTAGAAAAAATATGTGATGTAAGCCCATCTTCTTTTAATCCTCCTCCAAAAGTAACCTCTTCAATAGTTGTTTTTAATCCTTTGCCTCAACATTTAAGATTAGATAAGGATTTAGAAAAATGTTTAGATAGACTCCTCAAAGTAGCATTTAACGGTAGAAGGAAAAAACTTAAAAATACATTATGCTCACTATTTTCTAAAGATGAATTTGAATATTTCAAAAATATTTCAAAAATAAACTTTGACAGCAGACCTCAGGATATTTCGATTGAGTTTTGGAAAAAAATGGCAAAGTGTTGTATTAATATAGAAAAATCCAGGTAATAAAATAATGAGATTTGTTTCTGATAAAAAAATTACGATAAAGTCTCCAGCTAAGATAAATTTACATTTAGAGGTTATAGGCAAAAGAAAAGATAATTTTCATGAACTAGCAATGATTATGCAAAGCATTGATTTATATGATTTTTTAGAAATAAAATTAAATAATGATAATAGTTTAAATTTAAATTCAGACTGCAAGGAACTTGAATTGAATGAAGATAACCTAATAATTAAAGCAGCTTTATTATTGAGAGAATTTTCTGGAAATCCAAAATTAGGGGCAAATATATTTTTATCAAAAAATATTCCTATAGGAGCAGGCTTAGCTGGAGGCTCATCAAATGCAGCTGCTACTTTATTTGGTTTAAATAAAATATGGCAATTAAATATTGATAATATTAGTTTACATAAATTAGCTGCTGAACTTGGATCAGATGTTCCATTTTGTTTAAATGGGGGGTTTCAATTTTGCTTTGGCAAAGGAGAATTATTAGAAAAGAATAATTTAAATTGTAATTATGGTTTGATACTAATTAAAAATCCTAATGTATCTATCTCAACAGCTGATATATATAAGAAATATAGTTTAAATCATTGTAATGACAAACCATTAGAAATAAATTATATAAATGAAAGAAGAAATCATCTAAGATTAAATGGTATTAATAATTTAAAAAAAAATAGTAAAATAATGATTAGAAATGATTTGCAAAAGATAGTGATAAATGAGAATATATCTGTCAGAAAAGGTTTAGATATTTTATCTGAATTTAAGAATAGTTTATGCTCCTCTATGAGTGGCTCTGGACCAAGTTGTTTTGCAATTTTTAAAAACATAGAAGAAGCTAAAAGTTGCTATGAAAAGAATAAAAAAAATATTAAAGAAAAAGGTTATAACTCTTGGGTCTGTAATTTTATTAAAGAAGGAATATCTATTGTTTAATAATTATGGAAAACAAAGATCAAAAAGGTTTTAATGATGAAGCTATTAATCTAAAGGAAGTTTCTTTAGATAACAAGAAAGGTCCTCTAAACTTTTTGATTGGTTCATTTACAAGTTTTTCTCTTTGTTTCTTTTCATTTATTATTAGTAAAAATATTGCTATATATTTTGCAACACATAAGCCCTCTAATTCTTCAGAAATTGTCCAAAGTATTTCAATAAGCCTAAATACACTTATTGTTGGTTTATCTTTTATTGCTACTTTTTCATTCGGTTTTATAGGTTTAGGGCTCTTTATTGTATTTATTCGCAGTTTTTTAGTAAAAAAATAATAAAATTTAAATATTATCTAATAAATGGTATCTCTCTATAATGTCATTACATGATCTTGGAATATTAATACTTTTACTATCTCCTGGTATGATTTTATCAATATTGCTTCTTATAACTTTTGCAGAAGGAGGTTAATCTTACACCTTGATGGTATAGATTTATATATAAGGTTATTTAAGGATGTTTAATTGTGGCTGGTACTTTACTATTTAATGCTTTAAAAGAAGCTATTGATGAAGAAATGGAAAAGGATATAAATGTTTGTGTAATGGGAGAAGATGTTGGGCAATATGGGGGATCTTATAAAGTAACAAAAGACTTATATGAAAAATATGGGGAATTAAGAGTTTTAGATACTCCTATTGCTGAAAATAGTTTTACAGGAATGGCTGTAGGAGCTGCAATGACTGGCCTTAGACCAATAGTTGAGGGCATGAATATGGGATTTTTATTATTAGCTTTTAATCAAATCTCAAATAACATGGGAATGCTTAGATATACAAGTGGAGGTAATTACAAAATACCAACAGTTGTAAGAGGGCCAGGAGGAGTTGGAAGGCAGTTAGGAGCAGAACATAGTCAAAGATTGGAAGCTTACTTTCATGCTGTTCCTGGGATAAAAATTGTTGCTTGCAGTACTCCTACCAATGCCAAAGGACTTATGAAGGCAGCAATTAGAGACGATAATCCAGTTTTATTCTTTGAACATGTCTTACTTTACAATTTATCTGAAGAACTTCCAGAAGGTGACTTCACTTGTGCATTAGATCAAGCTGATATAGTAAAAGAGGGAAATGATGTGACAATTCTCACTTATTCTCGGATGAGACATCATTGTATTAAAGCTATAGAGCAATTAGATAAACAAAACATAGACGTTGAATTAATTGATTTAATTAGCTTAAAACCCTTTGATATGAAAACAATTTCTAAATCTATTAAAAAAACTAATAAGGTTCTTATTGTTGAGGAATGTATGAAGACAGGTGGTATTGGAGCTGAATTAATAGCTTTAATTACAGAAGAGTGCTTTGATGATTTAGATTGCAGACCCGTTAGACTATCTAGTCAAGACATACCAACACCCTATAATGGAAATCTAGAAAATTTAACAATTATTCAACCACATCAAATTGTTGAGGGTGTAGAAAACTTAATTAAAGGGAGTATATAAAAACATGAATAGAAGGCAAGGTTGGTTTTTTTTTATAATTTTCTTATTAGCTTTCTCAATCTATTTATTAATAAATTATCCACTTCAACTGGGATTAGATCTCAAGGGAGGTTCGCAATTAACTCTTCAATTAATTAAAAATGAAGGTAATGTCACTAAAGATGAACTTGACTCTGTAAAGGCTGTATTAGATAAACGTGTTAATAATCTTGGTGTATCAGAATCAAATCTTCAGACATTAGGAATAGATCAGCTAATATTAGAGCTCCCTGGAGAACAAGATCCTCTCGCTGCTAAAAGAGTTATAGGAAAAACTGCATTACTTGAATTCAGAAAACAAAAAACAAATACTTCAAAGGAATTAAAGGATCTACAATTTCAGAGGTCAGAAATAAATAATTTAATTGCAGAATATGACGAATCCTTAAAACGAAGAATTGATGAGAATAATCTTGATTACCTAAAAAACTCATTAGTAGTTATACAAAATAACATTAATTACATATCCAGTGAAAATGATTTTTATAAAAGATTGAGTGATACAAGGAAATTTATTAATAAAGAAATTGCAAATCTTTTTTTAAGCACAGATTTGTCTGGTAAAGATTTAATAAGTGCAGGCAGAAGACAAGAACAAGTTAATAATAATTGGGAAGTATTACTTTCCTTTAATAATAAAGGCGGAGAAAAATTTGCAAAGCTTACTCAATCAATCGCTGGAACAAATAAACTGTTAGCAATTGTTCTTGATGGAGAATCAATAAGTGAAGCAAGTGTAGGAAATCAATTTATAAAAACAGGGATTACTGGCGGATCAGCGACTATTAGTGGAAACTTCAATGCTGAGGAAGCTAGAGAGTTAGAAGTTCAATTGAGAGGAGGATCACTTCCTCTTCCCATAAAGATAATAGAAACTAATACTATTGGAGCCATATTAGGATCTAGGAATATAATTAAAAGTTTATATGCTGCAATTTTAGGATTAATATTTGTCGGAGTTTTTATGATACTTAATTACAGGATATTAGGTCTTATATCAGTTATTTCATTAATATTTTATGGATTTTTTAATCTCGCGCTTTACTCTTTAATACCTGTAACTTTAACTCTTCCAGGAATAGCAGGCTTAATCCTTAGTATAGGGATGGCTGTTGATGCAAATATTTTAATTTTCGAACGAATAAGAGATGATCTTAAAAATGGTAATACATTAATAAGATCTATAGATAATGGTTTTTTAAAAGCTAATTCATCAATAATTGATGGCCATATAACTACTTTAATTAGTTGCATCGTTTTATTTCTTCTAGGAACAAATTTTGTAAAAGGTTTTTCTGCAACTTTAGGTATTGGAGTTCTAATAAGTTTATTTACCTCTTTAAGTTGCTCTAAAACTTTTCTTAGATTTATAACAAGTTATCAGTCAATGAGACAAAGAAAACTTTATATAGATAATGTAAATTTAAAATCAAATGTAAGCGATCTTGGAAAATAATGAAAATAAGTTTTTTTAAATTAATTAAAAATAAGAAGAAAATTTTCTCTATATCTTCATTTCTTTTACTTTTAAGCCTTTCTGGCATAATATTTTCTTCTCTATCTCCCTCTATAAATAAACCAATAAATTTAGGTATGGATTTTTTAGGCGGCAATGAGATAAGAATTGAAAGAGTTTGTTTAAATGGATGTACAGAAATCAGATCAGATGAAATAACATCTGAACTGAGAAATGTGCCTAACAATAATCTTAATAAAAATATAACTTTTCAAATACAAAATGATAATAAATTAATTTCTGTTAGAACTCCTTTTATTTCACTTGAGGAATCGGAAAATCTCTTAGAAGAAATTAATAAAATAGTAGGACCACTAGATTTTGAGAGTAAAAGTTCCAGATCAATTGGCCCTAAATTAGGCAAAAAGCTACTTTTAAATGGAACAATTTCCTTAATAATATCTCTACTTGCAATTTCAATATATTTGTCCATTAGATTTGATAAGAAATTTGCTTTATTAGCTTTAGCTGCTTTATTTCATGATTTATTTATAGTGTTTGGTATTTTTTCTTGGCTAGGAATTGTATTTTCAGTTGAGGTTAATAGTTTATTTGCAGTTTCTTTACTAACAATCGCAGGATATTCAGTTAATGATACTGTTGTTATTTTTGATCGTATTCGTGAAAATTTAAAAATAAGTAATAATAAAAATATTAATCAAACTATTGAATTGTCAGTCAATGAATCTATTCGAAGAACTGTATTTACTAGTCTTACAACTCTTATTCCCTTAATCACTCTTATACTATTTGGTTCTTACAGTTTATTTTGGTTTTCCGTAGCATTAGCATTAGGAATAATAATAGGAAGTTACTCAAGTATATTGTTAGCCCCTAGTTTATTATTAGAAGATAAATAGATTATTATTTATGAAATTAGATTTTTATTTACTTTTTTTATCTATTTTTATATTTATAGATATTTCTGATGAGATAAAAATATTATCAGATCATTTTACTTTCAGTGGATTATACTATTCTTTCGCAAGACATCCTCTTGCTTTTTTTATGATTATAAGTTTTCCTTACTTACAAAAAAAATTAAGAAAATAGTTCTAATAACTTAATTAATAATTATTATTAATAGTTTCTTTAATAACAACCTGAGTAACAACAGCTAAGGGTAAAGATATAATTAATCCCAAAGGACCAAATATAAAAGTAAAACCAAATTGAGATATTAATGTTAATCCTGGTAATAAATTTGTCTTTTTCTTTAAAATTGAAGGCATTATTATGTAACTTTCAATATTCTGAATAATTATGTAAGAGATAAGTACTAGCAAGGGCTTCCAGATGTTATCTAATAAAGCAATAGATATTGGAAAAATTGCACTAATAACAGGTCCAATATTAGGAATAATGTTTAAAACCATAGCTAATATTGCATTAGAAACTACATATTTCACATCTAATATTGAGAGAATTATTAAAGATAATATTCCGACTGAAATAGAACTAATAATTATTGAAAATAACCAATTTGATAGAGCTAAATTACATTTTTCAATAATATTTCTTGACTTATATCTATATTTTTTTGGAACTATTACTAATATTAACTCAACATATGAATTCGGTTCAATTGAAATCATTAAACTTACTACTAAAACAAAAATAAAACGAATGAATCCTGATCCTAAATTTCCAGCTAAATTAATTATATTAATAAAACTCTCTTGAATTGCTTTTGCAATAGTTGCTCCATCAGGCAGAGAGATACTATTATTAAAAATTTGTATTAAATCTATAATATTATCTGCATCTTCTCCATAGAGTATCTTATTTATTTTGTCTATATTTGAATTAATTATTATATTTAATCTTGTTAATGCATTCGGAATGTCAACTAAAATTTCATTAAATTCTTTTATAAAAGGTGGAAGAACTAATACTATCAATATAAAGAAAATTATAGTAAGTAAGAACCAAACTATTGAAAGAGATAATGGTCTTGATATCTTTAGTAATAACTTTAGTTTATTGCATAAATTACATATTATATTCGCAACTAAAATGGAACATATAATAAGTAAAAAGAAATTTCTTAAACTCCAAAAGATTAAAAAACTAAAAACTAATATAGATAATTTATAAAAGGGAGAACTGTTCAATATCCGAGATTTTATTTATTTTCAGAATATCCTAAACCGTTTGATTTCGCATAACTATTTGCAAATCTCATAAATCTTTCAAAATCATCATTATTCCTCCATGAATATATTGCTTCTAATAATGTTGGTTTTCCATCTATAAATCTTGCCTTAACTTCTTTTGTTATTAACTCTCCTTCACTATCAATCATCTTCATACCTGTTATCTCGCCAGTCGCAATTGCAGATAAAGCTTGAGGTTTATCAAATATAAAAAAGGCTTGACCAGTTGTACCATCTTTGCTTCTTGTTAATCTGATCTCAGGAACAACTGGTTCAGTAACACCATTGTAAAATTGTATTGATGCTTTATTATTCGTTGCCATAAAAAAAGATTTAAAATTAAATTCTAATCAAAAAAAAACAACTTTGTAATGTTTTATTTTATTAAACCACTTTTAATCATTATTGAAATTATTTTGTTTTCATTAACATTACTAAGATCCAAAATTTTAATATTACTTTTCCCTTTTAATTCATATTCATAGCATTTATCATAATATCCAAGAACAGCCTTACAAACCTCCTTCCAATTTTTATTTTGAATGGATTCAATAGCTAATTTAGTTCTCTGAGGGCCAAGCCTTTTTGTAATTCTTTTAATTGAATTTATCAATTCATCTTTTGAAAAGACACTGTATGTACTAACTAATTCATTTATCCGCTCTTTTTCACTTCTAATAATTTCTATTCTAGGAGAGTCTTTCATTTTTTTAAAGAGTTCATTCGGTACTCTACATTTGCCAATATTTGCACTTTCAGCTTCAATATATATCTCTTTATTTTTATCAGAATTATATAAATTTTCTGCAATCAAATTTTCAAAATGCTCATTTGATGGTTGTTCCTTCATTCCTAAAGCACCAAATGTACTTCCTCTATGATTTGCAAGAAATTCGAGATCAATAATTTGATAATTATTATTTTTTAATTTATTTAAAAGCTTTGTTTTACCTGTCCCAGTTTTTCCTCCTATTAATACTATTTTTATACTTTCATTGAATTTATTTAATACATTTCTTCTATAGTTTTTATAACCTCCAGTTAAAGTTATAACTGAGTAATTTAACTTGTTTAACAACCAAAATATACTTTTAGACCTCATTCCTCCTCTAGCGCAATAAATCTTAAATCTATTTGTTGAAGAGTTTACTTTTTTATTCTTTATATAAAGTTTCTCTACAGAAATAAATTCTGAAATTAAATTTTCAAGTTTTTTCTCAACAATTTCTAGCCCTTTTATTACTGCTTCTCTCTTACCATTTTGCTTGTAGTTTATACCCACAATAGATCTCTCTTCATTATTAAATAAGGGAATATTTATAGAATCTGGCATATGTCCTTTATAATATTCATCTGGGCTTCTTACATCAATAAGAAGACCTTTTGATTCCCTAAATTCGTTAAGTTCTTTACTTACGAAATCCATAGGTTTTAATCAATTAGATTTTTTAATTATCTCAATTTAAAATGGATATGCAAGATAAACAAAATAGTAATGATGAATTAATTAATTTAGTAACTAAATTTATACAATCTTCACAACGCAAAAGAAAAAATTTAGTAAATGATATCGAGGCATCAGCCGATGGGTTGTTTATAATTGCTGATAATTTATTTAATGATTTTGATAAAGAAGGTGATGATTGGGCTGGTGGATGGATATTGCAGGTTTTAAAAAAATATAAACCAGAATTTTTTAATAACGTGACTTATAATAATTGGTTCTCAACTTCATCAGATCAAGGGATTAATTATGATGAAATGCAATTAAAGTTACTTGAACAGGATTTTGAGGAAGCAGATAGATTAACAAGTGCATATTTGAGGAGATTAGCTGGTAAGATTGCTGAAAAAAGAGGGTATGTTTTTTATAGTGAAGTTAAAAATATATCTGGAATTGATTTAATAACTATAGATAGATTGTGGAAGATATACTCTCAAGGAAAATTTGGTTTTTCAATTCAAGCAAAACTATTAAAGACAGTTGATAAAAGATATGATCTTTTGTGGCCAAAAATTGGTTGGAAAAATAATGGTATTTGGACAAGATATCCTTCTTCTTTTAATTGGACATTAAATGCACCAGATGGTCATATGCCATTAGTAAATCAATTAAGAGGAGTGAGATTAATGGATTCAATTTTAAAACATCCATCAATTGCTAAGAGACACGATAATTGTCTTTGATTAGAGACTATATAATAAGTTATTATTAACTATATAGTTAAGATTATTATGTCCTTTACTCAGGACACTTCGATATTTGAGTTACGATCTTCATTACAGTTAACTTCATTTGTTGAATTATTATTAGAACCCATAAATAAATATAAACATATATATCTTATAAAGTTAGGGCTACATGAAGCACTAGTTAATGCAGCAAAACATGGAAATAATTTAGATCCTTCAAAGATCATTAGAGTTAAAAGAATAATTACTCCTAATTGGTGTATTTGGCAAATACAGGATCAAGGTAAGGGTTTGACTCGAAAAAGAAGAAAATTTAATCTACCTAAAAAACTTGATTCTATAAATGGCAGAGGTCTATTTATAATTTATGAATGTTTTGACGATGTTAGATGGAGTCCTAAAGGTAATAGATTACAGTTGGCTTTAAAGAGATGATTTTCTATGTGGACAAGGTTTATCTTTATTTATTCCTTTAATCCAATTTATGCTCTCCTCTAAATAAGCAATAGAATCATCTTCATTATTCCCGATAATTAATTGGCATAATGCAGAAGAAATTAGTTCTGCAGCTCTAATATTTTTATTACTTTTTTGCTTATGCCAATTTTTATGATCTATTGTCAATTTTTGATTTAAAGTGCTTACTAATTCACACGTATCTTTTGACCAGGAATTCATATTTACTAATTACTAATTATATTTATTTTATAGCAGACCACACTTTAGTCATAAAAAATGATTCGTTACAAATATCTTTAAAGCCGATTTCAGACATTTTGTTATCAATATCATCCTTAATGTAATCGCAATAGAACGGTTCATGGAAATTTTTATAAAAGCCTTCCATGATGCTAGTAAAGTTTGGTGAATCTTTTATTTGAATTGAATCAGCAAGTACTAAAATTCCGCCAGGCTCAAGAACTCTGAAAAATTCCTTAAGTACTTTTTCTCTTACAGTTCGAGGCAATTCATGAAATAAATAAACACAAGATATAGCTTGCATACTATTGTCTTCAAATGGTATATCCTCTGCATTTGCTTTAATTAACTCAATTAAATCTCCATTTAAGTCTGATATATATCTACTGGCCTCCTTTAAATAAGAATCTGACAGGTCAATACCTAAGATTTTTTCTTTTGGAAATGTTGATCTTAGTTGTTTAAGGGTTCTGCCTGAGCCTGTTGCTACATCAAGTATTTTTACTAAACTATTTTTTCTATCCTTAAATTTGGATAAACCTTTTTTAAGAGGTTTTAATATCCTTCTTCTCATGGAGTCAGCAGTTCCATTAAATAATATTTCAACTTGCAAATCGTAAATACTTGCTGAAAAATCAGATAAATAACCATCTGTTTGATGGTGGAAGTTTCTCAGGTAATAATTAGGATAATCTTCTTTTTCTATAGTTTTTGGAAGATCTTTAAAGTTTTGTTTTTTTCTTCTTTCCCATGTATTTGGCATGTCTAACCAAACCTTAGGATATTGAGTTAGATATCTTAGCCATGGTTCATCAAATAACAGTTTTTTAGGATAGATACCGCTATCTCCATCATTCCAATCAACTTCCCGTAAGTAATCCATGGAGTTTTGGATTTCAATTAAAAGTGTTCTATTTAGATTAAATTCATTTAAATCATTGTCAGGAGAAATAAAATTCATTATTCTGCTACTGATTTCTTTATGAGCTAAACCCGCAATACTTTTACCTTGCTGAAGAGTTTTATATGCTAATTTTGTAAATGATTCTCTTGCCATTTAATAATGATCTATATATATATTTCAACAAAAAAAAATACTTTTTGAGAAATAAATGAATAAATTCTCAAAAAGATTTATAAAGTTTTAGTTTTTAACTAAGCGTCGTAGTACATAAAGAATTCGTGAGGATGTGGCCTTTGTCTTAATTGTTGAACTTCTTCGTACTTTAATTCTATGAAATTATTTAAGAAATCTTCACTAAATACGTCTCCTGCTAATAAATATTCTTTATCTGCCTTAAGAGCATTAAGGGAGTCGTTAAGTGAAGAAGGGACGGTTTTAATTTTTGATAATTCTTCTTCACTTAATTCAAATAAATCAACGTCAACACCATCTCCTGGATCAATTTGATTTTTAATCCCATCAATTCCAGCAAGTAACATTACCGTAAAAGCGAGATATGGATTAGCGAGTGCATCTCCAGATCTAAATTCAAGTCTTTTTGCTTTTGGACTTGGACCAGTTAGGGGGATTCGAACGGCCGCTGACCTATTACCTTCAGAATAAACGAGGTTTACAGGGGCTTCAAAACCAGGTACTAGTCTTTTATAACTATTCGTTGTTGGGTTTGTGAAAGCTAAAAATGAGGGGGCATGTTTTAATATCCCACCTATATACCACCTGGCTGTTTGGGACAGGTTTGCATAACTACCCTCTCCAAAAAATAATGGTTGGCCACTTTTCCAAAGGCTTTGATGAACATGCATTCCTGTTCCATTGTCATTAAAAACAGGTTTTGGCATAAATGTAGCAGTCTTACCGTATCTCTTTGCCACATTTCTTACTACATATTTATACGTCATAACATTATCGGCAGCATTTATAAGTGATGAAAATTTCATACCTAATTCGTGCTGGCCTGCACCAGCTACTTCATGATGATGTTTTTCAATTGGAATACCTAATTGGCCCATAAGTAACAGCATCTCAGATCTAATATCTTGAGCGGTATCATTTGGAGCAACGGGAAAATAACCTTCTTTATATTGAATCTTATAGCCTAGGTTTCCTCCTTCTTCTGTTCTGCCAGTGTTCCATGGCGCTTCTATTGTATCGACACTGTAGAAACAACTTCCTTCTTTTGAGTCATACCTAACATCATCAAAAAGAAAAAATTCTGGCTCCGGACCAAAAAAAGCTGAATCTGCAATTCCAGTAGAATCGAGATAAGTTAAAGCTTTTTTAGCTAGAGATCTTGGACATCTGTCATAAGATTCTCCGCTTCTTGGCTCTTGTATTGAGCAAATCATACTAAGTGTTTTATGTTTATAAAATGGATCGATCCAAGCAGTTGTAGGATCAGGTACCATTGACATATCAGAAGCATTTATTGCTTTCCAACCTCTAATAGATGAACCATCAAAAGCAAGGCCCTCTGAAAATGAATCCTCTTCTATCATGTCAGAGGTGACTGTGAGATGTTGCCACTTACCATGTATGTCGGTGAACTTTAAATCGATAAGTTCAATTCCTTCATCTTTTATTTGACTCAGAACATCTTGTGAAGAATTAGACATTTAAATTTTTATACCTATAAAGAAATTAATTACTTAAACTTTCTAATTATGTATCAACGATAACTTTTTTCAAGACTTAATGCCTTCTTTGAGTATTTCAAGTTATTAGATATGAGTTTTATTAAGATAATTATTTAAATTGGTTGAATTTCTTTTAAGAATTATCACTTATGTAGATAATTTAGTTTAGCTTAAAGTTAATACTTCAATAAAGTTTTGACAGAATCGAGGCTGATTACTCCTCTAAATGAAGAGAATCTATCAAACCTAAACAATACTTATGTGCCTAATAGATTATTATTAGGTCCAGGACCATCAAATGCTCATCCAGAAGTTTTAAAAGCATTATCCCTAAATCCTATAGGACACTTAGATTCAGCCTACTTAGACCTAATGTCAGATGTACAGAATCTATTAAGGTATGCATGGCAATGTGATAATAGAATGACACTCCCAATGAGTGGAACTGGCAGTGCTGCTATGGAGGCTTCAATTGCTAATTTTATTGAAGAAGGTGAGACAATATTAATTGCTAAGAAAGGTTATTTTGGAAATAGGCTTGAAGATATGGCTTCAAGATATAAAGCAGATGTTGTCATTATTGAAAAAGAGTGGGGAGATGCTTTTACTTTTGAGGAAATCAAGTTTGAAATAGAAAAAAATAAACCTGCTATTTTTGCTATAGTTCATGCTGAAACTTCAACAGGAGTTTTACAACCATTAGATGGGATTGGTGAAGTATGTAGAGAAAATAATTGTTTATTTTTAGTTGATGCTGTTACATCGTTAGGAGCCATAGAATTATTTATTGATGATTGGAACATTGATTTAGCTTATAGCTGTAGTCAAAAAGGTCTTAGTTGCCCACCAGGATTGAGCCCGTTTACCATGAATAAAAGAGCTGAAAGCAAATTGGCTAGCAGAAAGACAAAAGTACCAAATTGGTATTTAGACTTATCTTTATTAAATAAATATTGGGGATCTGACCGGGTTTATCATCACACTGCTCCCGTCAATATGAATTATGCTATGAGAGAAGGATTAAGGTTAATTGCTAATGAAGGTTTAGAAACTATTTGGAAAAGGCATGAAAAAAATTCAGAGAAATTATTAAATGGTTTATCAAGTTTAGGTTTAGAAATGCACGTTAAAGATGAATATAGACTACCGACTCTTACTACTGTTAAAATTCCTGCAGATATAGATGGTGAAGCCTTTAGAAATCATTTATTAAATAATTTTGGTATTGAAATTGGTAATGGATTAGGAGTTCTATCTGGAAAAATATGGCGCATTGGATTAATGGGTTATAACTCCAATGAAAAAAATGTTGATACTTTATTAAATCTTTTTGATACAGAAATGAAAAAATTTTCTATTTTGAGTTCCGCAACCTTTTAAACCAATCTTTAAGAAGTTTTTTAGACTCATCTTTATAAAGACCATTAATAACCTTCATCTTATGATGGGCACTTTTATGCGTTGATAAGTCTATTGACCCTCCCAGGCCACCTCTTTTAGAGTCACTTGTTGAATATACTACTGCTCCCATCCTTGATTGAACTAAAGCTCCAGCGCACATAGTACAAGGCTCAAGATTTACTATCAATACACATTCGTTAAATCTCCAATCATTTTTTATCCATGCAGCCTGTCTTAATGCTATTAATTCAGCATGTCCTAAAGGATCTTTACTTAATTGTCTTTTGTTAGTACCTCTGCCAATGCATCTCCCTTTTTCGTCTATTATTAAAGCAGATATTGGTAATTCAAATTTACTTACTTCAGCAGCTCTTCTTAAAACAATTTTCATCCAATTATCGTAAATTGAATGATTTTTTTCTTCTTTTAAGAAAGTCCCTTTTAGTCTTTTTTCTTTTTTTTTCATAAATTAATCATAAAAAAATACATTGACATAAATCAAACATATGAATAAAGATTTAAATAAGAAAAATTTAGATTTCTTCCCCTCTGCATCTGGCGATAACAATAAATTACTTTTTGCTTTAAATGAAACTTCAAAAATTTTATGTAAATGGTTTTCAGCCTCTGATCAGTTAGGTCCATTTCCAACGGAATCAAATTTTAAATTTTCGCCTCCTGAAGAAAAAAGTGCAGAATTTGAATATCTTTTTAAAGAAATTAATAATTTAGTACAAAGTTCCTTTAACCCATCCAATCCAGGCTCTCTTGCTCATTTAGATCCCCCACCTTTAACCTTTTCAATTATTGGAGATCTTATAGCGGCTGGACTTAATAATAATCTTTTAGCAAATGAACTTTCTCCAAGTATTTCTCTGCTTGAAAAGGAAATGTGTGAATGGTTTGCAACTAAGCTTGGTTTTAAAAAAGAATCAGGAGGTATAGCTGCTAGTGGTGGAACCTTAAATAATTTAAATGCTCTAGTCTCAGCAAGATATTTTTTTGGTCTTGAATCAGACCCCGATGCTTCTTTTGTTATTAGTAAAGATGCTCATGTTTCATTTAAAAAATGTGCAAGAATTCTAGGAATTAAAATTGAAAATATAATAATTATTGAAACTGATGAATTTGGTAGGATGGATACATTTAAATTAGAAAAAGAAATAATTAAAAATCAAAACATAGGCAAAAAGATTTTTGCCGTTGTAGCCACAATGGGAACAACTATAAGGGGTGCAATAGATCCATTATCAGAAATAAATCAAATCTGTAAAAGGTTCAATATCTGGTTTCATATTGATGGATCTATTGGTGGTATTTTTTCTATTCTCAAAAGAAAAATAAAAGGTGTTGAGAATATTAATAAAGCGAATTCAATTACGATAAATCCACAAAAGGTATTAGGAATTACTAAAACATCATCATTATTAATAGTTAAAGAAATTAATTCACTAAAGCAAACTTTTCATACTGGATTACCTTATCTTGATTCAAATCCAAAATTTATTAATAGGGGAGAATTAGGAGTGCAAGGTTCTAGACCTGCAGAAATTATTAAACTTTGGCTAGGAATCAAGTTTTTAGGATTGTCTGGGATTGAAGAAGTTTTAAATGCCTCTATTAATAAAAAAATATTATTAGAAAATAATCTTAATAATCAAAAGTTTGATATTTATTCAGGTCCATTACATATTATTTCTTTTGTTCCAAAAATTTTAAATAAAGATCAGATAAAAAAATGGACATATCATGCAAAAGATATCTTAATTGAAAAAAATTTTATGCTTTCTAGACCTTATTATCAGAATAAATATCTTTTAAGAGCAGTCTTAGGCAATTTTAATACCAAGGATAGTCATATTTTAGAGCTTGCTAAACTCTTAAATAAAATATAAATGGAACAAAAAAGATCTAAATATATTGCTATTATCACAGGCTTTCTTTCAATTTCTATCTGTATCATTTATTTGGTTCTAATTACATTCTTTGATTCGAGGTCACTTATTAATGAATATTTGACTAAAAATATGGGGGTAATTGTTTACTTGAAGAATTATTTTTATACCTTTTAAGCTTCTGAATAGCTTCTTTAATAAAATTATCTAAGATCTCTTCTTTTTTATTTATCTCATAAATATTTTGAACAACTTTGTGTATTCCTCCATCTCCCCAACTTTGGTTTTTTTCGAAATATTTTATTAAAGATAAGCCAACAATTCTAATAATCCAAGCTGTTGTTATTGACTGCGCTGATTTATTTATAAATTGTGCAGTGAAATTGAGAGATAAAAAATTTGAGATTAGTGTCAACCCTCCTTTCACAATACCTAAAGTTGCAAGAACACTAATAATAGCTTTTGTAAGTTCTGTGGCATTTTCTTTAGTTAAATTACTTCCATATATTTTTGCTATCTCAATAACCATTTGTATATTAATTGTGCTAGTAGCTAAATAATCTATTGCCGGGATGGGATTAATTAGTATTACACCTGAGGTGATCCATGAATATTTATTTATTATTTTTTTAGCTAATATTTCTCTTTGTTTATTAACTATATTTTTACTTAAACTACCTAATTTATTACATTGAAAAATTATATTATCTGCTAGAAGTTCTTCGCCATTTTTTTCAAGAATATTTAAAATCTCAGAAAACAGATATTCAACCTTTATTAAATTTTTGTTGTAATTACTACTCTTGTTAACAAAGGATTGGGGGGCAGCTACAGTTTCTATAATCTTAATGTTGAATTTAGAGGTCAATTTTATTAAATTATTGCGAATTGAAAGATTTTGTTTTTCTGATCTTAGGTCACACTTATTTAGTACAAGAATAATAGCCTTACCTATTTTATTTAACTCTTCTAAAAGATATAATTCATATTTGTTAAGGTCTTGATCAATTACAAAAATAATAAGATCTGATTTTGAAGCTTTACTAATCGTTTCCTTCTCTCTCTCTTCGCCTTCACTTGATGCTTCAAATAAGCCTGGTGTATCTATTATATTTATTTTTCTTTTTAAAAAAGAAATTTTAATAGGATATTCTTTTATTTTTTTTGTGGTTCCATACGTAGGAGAAGTTTCTCCAATCATCCTTTTTAATATAACTCTAGCGAGAGAAGTTTTCCCGCTAGAACTTGCACCAAACAAAATTACGTTATAGTTTCCATTATTTAATTGTTTTTCAATTTTATCTTTTTCATAATTAATAATCTCTGCATTAACTTTATCTTTAATTAATTCTTTTATTTCTGTAATGCCAATTAAACTTTTTCTTGCTGCAGATAATTTATTATTCAACCGAATAAAAGGTTTATTTCTAAAGAAAACTTTTAAAATAAATTTTTTAAATAATCTTTTATTCTTTTTATAAACATAGAAAAATATACAGAATAAAATAATTAAAGTGTATATATTAATAAGACTTTTAATTAAATTAATTAATATTATTAATAAAATAATAAAGAATATATAATAATTATACTTTATTATGCCTCTTAACATTATATTAATTTTTTTTATTTATTAAATTATATAATATTATAAAAAATCCAATATTTATTGCAACATCTGCAATATTAAAAACTGGAAATGAAATAAAATTTAAATTGATAAAATCTATTACAAAACCGTTTCTTATTCTATCAATTCCGTTTCCTATACATCCTGCCAATATAAATGATAAACCATATTTATCTATTGGATTTATATTTTTTTTAAAAAACAAAACATATGTAATAATTATTGTTGAGATTAAACTAAAAAAACTTAAAAAAAATATTTTACTAGAAAGTATATTAAATGCAGCTCCATTATTTCTAACAAGTTTTATTGAAAATAATAAATTATTATAAGAATTTATATAAATATAGTATTTATTAACAATGTATTTTGTTATCTGATCTAGAAATAATGTAGAAGCGGTAATTAATATTAAATTTAATTTATTACTTTGATTTTTTAACATATTAAAATACTCTTATTTTTTT
>CETH01112953.1_pt1 | contig 52940 bp, 53 predicted proteins | sample 361461 | NCBI WGS metagenome assembly CETH01 (sample SAMEA2622695, study PRJEB7988) | marine metagenome | isolation source: saline water (ENVO:00002010), including | reverse complement strand
GCCCATTGCTGCAAGCCAACCGCCTCCCCAAATCCAATGAGTAACTGGAGCATATACAAATAGAAGCCATAGTCCTGATATCCATAAAACTGCAGAAAACTTTATTCTTTCAACAAATGCTCCTACTACTAATGCAGGCGTAATAATTGCAAAAGTCATTTGAAACATAAAAAATACATTTTCTGGAATATTACCCGCTTCAGTAGATGTCCCAACACCAGCTAAAAATGTTTTTGAAAAATCTCCAATATAAGCACCGCTTCCAGAAAAAGATAAACTATATCCTGCAATTAACCAAATTACAGACGCCATACAAGCAATAGAAAAACATTGGATTAATACCGAAATAATATTTGTTGCTTTTACCAAACCTCCATAAAATAATGCTAAGCCTGGCAATGTCATTAAAAGAACCAAAGCAGTAGAAGTTAAAATCCAAGCCGTATCTGCACCAACCATTTTACCTCCAATCTATATTAATGTAAGCTTAAAAATTACTCACTATAAAATTTTAATGTTTAAATATTAATCAAACATACTATATTTCTGTTAATTCGGCAAATTTTATAGAAAGAATTAAGATTTATATATTTATAGTGCGCTTAATAATATAGACCTATTTAAAATACACAGCTATATTAAGTAAAAATTATCAGATTAGAAAAAAAATATATGAGTTATAAATTAATTAATATTAATGAGAATTTAGAACTGCTTAATGACTACCCTTTTCAGAGGTTAAATAATCTTTTAAAAGATATACAAAAACCTAAGAAATCCTCAGAAATTATTATGTCTATAGGTGAGCCCAAACACAATCCTCCTGCATTTGTTAAAAATATTATAAATAAGAATTATGAAAAATGGGCAAAATATCCTCCTACTCTTGGTATGGAAAAATTAAATATTGCTTCTATTAACTGGCTTAATAGAAGATTTAATCTTTCCAAAAAAGTTCTAAACCATAAAGAAAATATAGTTCAATTAGCAGGAACTAGAGAAGGATTATTTAATATCGCCTTAGCTCTTAGCCCTTCTATAAAAAATAACAATAAACCAGTCATGCTTCTGCCTGATCCATTTTACCAAGTTTATGCTGGAGCGTGCAGAATTAGCGGGGCAGAGCCGGTGTTTATCGGCTCTTTAAAAAAAAATAACTTTGTACCATCTTTTTCTAATGCCAAAAAAGAAATATTAAAGAGGACATCTATTATATACATATGTTCGCCCTCAAACCCTGAAGGCGCTTCGCTAAAGTTAAAAGAGTGGGAAAATTTAATATTACTTGCTAGAAAATATGCCGCTGTATTAATTGTAGATGAATGCTATACTGATATATATTTTAAAAAACGTCCTTTAGGGGTATTAGAAGCATGCAAAAAACTAAAAACTGGCCTAGATAATATTGTTAGTTTTCACTCTCTTTCAAAGAGATCAAATGTTCCTGGAATTAGGTCAGGGTTTGCGGTTGGAGACAAATATCTTATTGAAAATTTTAAAAAACTAAGGCATTACTGTGCAGGTCAACAACCTCTTCCAATTCAAGAAGTAGCAACAGCTTTATGGAATGAAGATAGTCATTCTGAAAAAAATAGAAAATTATATACAAAAAAATTTAAACTTGCCAAAGAGATTTTTAAAAAACATAAAAATTTTTATCTTCCTGATGGAGGATTTTATATATGGCTTGAAGTAGGTAATGGCGAAAAGTTTACGAAGTTATTGTGGAAAGAAAAGGGTATAAAAGTTATGCCTGGAGCTTACTTGTCAAAACTAGATAATTCTAAAGATTATATTAGAATTGCCCTAGTTTCGAATTTTAAAGAAACTAAAACTGCCCTAGAAGGTATATATGATGTTCTCAGTAAGCATGTAAAATGAAAAACTTTAATAAAAATAATTTATCTAAAAATTCAATAGGCTTATATGCCTGGACAAAATACAAATTAATGCAGCTAATAGGCGTGCTATTTATAATGTTATCCATTTTTTTATGGTTTTCATTTTACTATTTTGATTTCCAGGACTATGGGAACCCTTATTTATCTTCATCGAAAGAGAAAATAAATTTATTAAAATTTTTAGGTTCTTGGTTTAATGGAGTTTTCACTTATTGGATAGGACAAGCATGCTGGATAATTCCTTTATTACCTTTTACCATAGGTTATAGATTATTTAATAATGAGAAAATTAAATATTTATTTTTTAAAGCAATTTTTATTTTTATTGGTTTGCTTCTGATATCCGGAGGGCTAAAAAATTTTGGTTTAGAGGGGGGGCAGTTTAGTCTATTTACATATAAAATATTCATACAAATAGAAGGTTTAATAAATATAGAAAATAAAATATTTATTATAAATCTATCAGGAATTATAATTGGTGCTTTATTAATTTTAAGTTCGTTAGATATAAGATTCCAACTTTATAATAAATTGTTGGTATTCTTTTTTAAGAATTTTTCATTATTACTTCATTTTACTTTTAAAACATTTTATAAAAATATAATATTTTTAAAATCTTTATTTATTTACAAAAAAGATATTACTAATAAAGCAACAAGCTCTAAAAAAACATTTTCTAAGAAAAAGATGCCTCATCTAGGCTCAAGAGAAGAGACGGAAAAGCAAAAAGAATTAGAACTAGAATTTCAAGAAGGCCCAGACTTTACATTACCTCATCTTGAATTATTAACGGAGCCCAAAAGAAAAAAAGAATATAAAAATAATGAAGAGCAGTTGGAAAATACAGCGAGAATGTTAGAAAATGTTTTAGATGATTTCGGAATTAGAGGGGAAATTGGTAGAATACAATCTGGCCCTGTCGTAACTAGATATGAATTAGAACCCGCACCCGGAGTAAGGTCAAGCAGAGTAATTGGTCTATCAGATGATATAGCCAGATCTATGAGCGCAGTTTCTGCAAGAGTGGCTGTTGTGCCTGGAAGAAATGCCATAGGTATTGAGCTGCCTAATGAAGATAGAGAAGTTGTTTTTCTAAGGGAAGTGCTAAGCGCCAAAGCATTTGAAGAAAAATATGATCTGCCTCTTGCATTAGGAAGAAATATTGCTGGAAGCCCCATTATTACAGATTTAGGAAAAATGCCTCATTTACTTGTAGCGGGAACTACAGGCTCAGGTAAATCGGTTGCTGTAAACGCGATGATCATCTCATTATTATATACCTTAGAACCTAATAAACTAAAATTTATAATGATAGATCCAAAAATGTTAGAATTATCTGTATATGAAAATATACCTCATCTTTTACATCCGGTAGTAACGGAGCCACATAAAGCTGTAGTGGCTTTGAAATGGGCAGTTCAAGAAATGAATAATAGGTATCGTCTTATGTCAGAGTTAGGAGTTAGAAGTATACATAGTTATAATAATAAAATTACAAAAACTAAAGAAAAAGGACAAGTTTTAACCAAGTCATTTCAAACAGGCTTTGACCCAGATACCGGAAAACCAATAATAGAAAAACATGAACTGCCATCTGAAATTCTTCCGAACATAGTTATAGTAATAGATGAAATGGCAGATCTAATGCTTTCTTCTGGAAGAGATATTGAAATGTCTATACAGGCTTTAGCCCAAAAAGCCCGAGCCGCCGGCATACATTTAATAGTAGCAACTCAGCGCCCATCCGTCGATGTTATTACAGGAACAATAAAAGCTAACCTTCCTACGCGAATTAGCTTCCAAGTTACGAGCAAAATTGACAGTAGAACAATCTTAGGAGAACAGGGAGCAGAACAATTATTAGGTAAAGGTGATATGCTTTTCATGGAGTCAGCAAGTCAAGTTCAAAGAATTCATGGGCCCTTTGTTTCTGATCAAGAGGTAGATAAAGTTGCTTCTTTTTTAAGAAGTAAAGGATCTCCTGATTATGTTTTTGAAATAACTGAAGACTTGGATGAGCAAAATGCTACATCAGAAACAGATAAATCTAATGACCCTTTATTCGATCAAGCCGTAGACTTAGTTTCAAGAGAACAAAAAGCCTCTACAAGTTTTCTTCAAAGACACCTTCAAATTGGTTATAATAGGGCAGCAAGAATAATTGATATAATGGAAGCAGAAAAAATGATCTCTCCAGCAAGCCAAACCGGTAAGCGCGAAGTTCTTCTCAATAAGAAATAAATTAAAAATGATAATAAAAAGTCAAATTTTAAAAAAAATATACGTTATATGTTTATTTTTTTTATTTTGTTTACCTAGTTATAGTTCAGATTTACAGAAAGATTTAATAACTCTTGAAAATTACCTTAATTCCTTTGAAAATATGTCATTTGTTTTTGAACAAAGTGATAATAATCAAAAAGAAATAGGATGGATGTTATTACAAAAACCAGATAAGTTAAGGATAGAATATGAAGGGGACAATGATTTAATAATAATTGCTAATACTTCTTATTTAATCTTATATAAAGCAAAAGATGATATTATAACTAGCTTATCAAATACTGGCCCGTGGAACCTTTTAACAAAAAAAAATATTAAAATTACGACCAATCTAAATGACAAGTATGCCAATGTTTATTTAGAGGCAACTAGACACTTTTCTATGAAAGAAAATAATTATATTATATATTATATTTATATGAAAGATGAAAGCGGTCAATTTAACATTCCTATTTTATTGAATACTTCTCTAAACCCCTTTAAAATAGAAGGGTGGGAAATATCTAATAACTCAGATCAAATAAGTGTTAAAGTTATTGAAGTTTTAAAGCTTAATGAAGAAATTATTAGCTCAGATATGTTTTTTTTATCTGAAAAAAATAGAGAAGAGGGGAATGTATGGCTTAGCCCTTTCAAAAAAGACAATATAATTCGAAGACCTGAATATCGGAATTAAATTCGTCAGAGTATTTTTTGTTTTAAAACATATCCGTTAGCTGTTGTTTCTAGATTAAAAATATTTTCATCATTATTATAAATTTTCTTTCTTAACCTCCATATATGCGTTTTAATGGTATTAGAATTGGCGTTTGACGAATAACCCCAAACCTGTTTAAGTAAAAAATCTTCTTTCAAGGTATTATTTAAATTTTTATATAATATTAATAATAACCTTGCTTCAAGATTAGTAAGATTAATTAAATTATTTTTTTCATCTGAAAGTGTCTTTAAATTTTGGTCAAAATTAAACTTCCCTACCTTAATTGTAGAGTTAATATTATTAAAATTTGAATTACTAAAATAGGGCATTAAAGCGTTATGCAATGTATTCTTATCTATAGGTTTTTGATAAAAATGCATAAATGAATTATATGCATTTGCTTCAGATAAATTTTCTACAACACAAAAAATTGGTATATCCACTTTAGATCTATCTTTTAAACTTTTTATGTGAATTCTTTTACCCTTATTAATAATATTTTCATCTATAAGCAAGGCTATGGTCTTGCTAGTAATTTTATCTTTTACTTCAGAATAATCCCTTATTAAAATAGCGTTGATATTAATAGAAAATATAATGGATGCCAGCGCTTCAGAAATCACACTGTCAGTACTACAAACTATAATATCAAATATTTCATTTTTAATTTTTACTATCTATATTTCTCCATCTTTGCGTTCACCAAAAATCTTAGTTCCAATCCTTATTGAGGTTGCCCCCAAATATATTGCCATTTCGAAATCTTTGCTCATGCCCATACTAATATTTTTAATATTAGATTCTTTCGCAATATTTGATAGTAAGGCAAAATAAGGTGCAGGATTTTCCCCATAAGGAGGTATAGCCATTACTCCTTTAATATTAAGCCCATACTCATTACAGTTTCTAATAAATTTTTTTGCTTCAGAAGGGCGGCATCCGTGTTTTTGTTTTTCTTCACCTATATTAACTTGAACATATATTTTTGGAAAATTTTTAGATTTGTTCATATTTTTTTTAAGCTCTACAGCTATCTTTTCTCTATCTAAAGTCTCTATAATATCAAATATTTTTATTGCATCTTTTACTTTATTTGATTGCATAGGACCTATCATATGCAAAACAGTTTTAGGGTATTGTTTTTTTATCTCTGGCCACTTTCGGATTGCTTCCTGAACTTTGTTTTCTCCAAAAGATATTTGTCCTAACATAGCTGCCTGACATATAAATGTAGACTCTATAGTCTTACTCACTGCAACTAATTTGATATTTTTTTCAGAAACTTTAGCTAATTTACAAGCATTTCTAATTTCTTCTTTTACTTTTTTTATGTTATTTAAAATTTTATTTTTTTCATTCATATATAATTCTATCTTATTTATTTGTAATATTGTTATTGTTTAAATTATTATTAACTAAATTAGTGATTAAAGAAATGATAAATAATAAATTTGTAAATACTACAAGGTCTATTTCTTTTAATTATAAAAGAAAGAAATTTTATAAAAGAAATATGAGGCCTCCATATTTATGGTTTTTTACTGATATAAAGAAAACACAACGTCCATTAACAATAATAAAAATACTGCCAAAGGAATCAGGCGTAGTTATAAGAAATTATTCTCATACTGAGCAAATTGATATACGTGAAATAAAAAAATACAGACATAGTCGAATCCTAACTATACTTGCTGCTGGTGAATATACAAAGCATAACTATGTAGATGGTGTTCATTACCCACGTTGGCTACAATCTTATAATATTAAAACTAATGTTATAAAATCAATATCTGTACATGGAGGTAAAGATATTAGAAAAAGCATTAATCTCAAGGCTAACTTGGTTTTTATTGCACCTATTTTTAAGACCACGTCTCATAAAAAACAAAATTGCCTGGGTGTAATTAAACTAGGTCTTTTAGCAAAACTATATAAAGTTCCGGTAATCGCCCTAGGGGGTATTAATGAGCATAATGTTTCCAGGCTTAAAGGCCTGCCTATTTTAGGTTGTGCCGGTATAGATGTTTTTATTAAGTAAATAGAGAAAAATATTACAAAAAGCTAGCCAAATTGTTTGTTGCATTTTTACAACATTCTTTAAAAATATTCTTTTAATTCTTTTTTTTTCATTGCTACATACTATTTACCCACGGTAATATCTATATTAAGCATTTTTGCTATAATATATTGTTCTTTGGAGGATAACTATGAACAAATTTTTAATAACTTTAGCTACTATAGTAGCTTTTGCACTAAGTAGTGTTGCACATGCTGAAATGAAAATCAGTGGCTTCTTGCAACAAATAGTTGGTGCTGGAGACGAAGTAGATGGCGGTGTTACATACAAATTTAACAGATTTTCATTTGGTGCTGACACTACTATTGATAATGGTTGGACAGTAGGTGGTTCATTTGCTGCTGAATTTGGTAATATGGCCGCTGGCGGAATGTCAGGATATTTACCTACATCTAACTCAATGTACATACAAACAGATATGGCAACAGTAACAATCGGTTCTACTGGTGATGCGGTTACAAATTTAATTCCACGTATTGGTAATATGGCTCCAGGCGGCGGACATGATGCTGGTTACCAGTTCTTGTTTGACGGTGGTGCTATTGCTAATAATGGTGTTAACTATGCAGAAGCATATTATGCTATGGCTGCAAACAGAATTAATATAGCATTACCTTCAGTAAATGGTTTCAGTGTTCAAGCTACATACACACCAGACATGGGCATTAACTCAGGTTCAGGTATTAGCAGAACTGCTGCTAATGCAGATGTAAGCACTAGTCACGGTGAAACTACTCACGTAGCTGTTTCATATAGTGGTGAAATGGACGGCATGTCTTATACTATAGGTATAGGTTCTATTAATGGTAATAGTATCGGTACTTTAGGTTCAGGCACAACTTCATCAAATAATGACTTATCTTCTATTGCTGGTGCAATTAAAGTAACAATGGGTAACATTGCTATGGGTATCCATGCCTTTGATAATGGCGATAGTTGGGGTCAAAGTGAAGACGCTGATAAAGCAAGTCACTCTGGTTACACAGTAATGGCTACTTATAATATGGGTAACATTACAGTTGGTGCTGGTTTTGCACATGAAGAAAAAGCTTTAGGTACCAGAGGTGCTACAACTACGCAAGCTGGTAATTTAGTTGCAGAAGATTCTATTACAGTACTTGGTATTGGATATAACATGGGTGGTGGCGTAAGCACTAACCTTCAACTATCTAATATAGATCATACTGATGGAGATCACGCTACAACAGAAGCAGATCCTCAAGTTCTATTTGCTAATATTTCTTTAGGATTTTAATCTTAAGTAAAAATTAGTAAGTTAAACTAAATTAAAAGAGGCAGTATAAAATTTTACTGTCTCTTTTTTTTTGTCTTATGTTAAACATCTGTTGATTTTCATATAGTATAGATGTAAATCTATATACTATTATATTAAGAATTTATAGGTTATAAATATATGCTTTTTAAGATTAAAAATTTATTTTTTGTATGTTTTGCAGCATTAGCTTGTTTAATTTTTACTAACAGCTGTTCTTTAGAAGATGCAGAAATAGTAAGAGCGCCTCCACCTGAAGATTTAGTAATTAAAAGAGAAAGAGAGAGAAGAGAAGCTTTAGGTGCTAAAGAAGATGATAGTTTTGTTGGGAATTTATTTAAAGACATAACTGGTTTAGGGAAAGAAAAAAAATCCTCTGGAGGAGCTGGCATAGCTGTAAATACATTTCTATGGAGGGCGTCATTAGATTCTTTATCCTTTATGCCTCTCCTCTCTGCTGATCCATTTGGAGGTGTTATTATTACTGACTGGTATTCTACTTCTCCTACCTCCAAAGAAAAATTTAAAGTTGTGGCTTACATATTAGATAAAGAATTAAGAGTAGATGCTTTAAAGGTTTCTGTTTTTAAGAGACTAAAAAATGAAGAGGGCGATTGGGTAGATTCTAAAGGCAACTCAGCTTTAAAAAATAAAGTTGAAGATGCAATTCTGACGAAAGCTAGAAAATATAAAATACAAAGTATAAAATAATTAGCCTTTATATAGAGGATTATTTCAGGAATGCAAAAGCCTTATATAGCAAAAAAGATAGAAACAAAGTGGCAAAAAGAATGGCAAAAGAAGAATGTCTATCGAGCATCTTCTAAAAATGATAAAAAGAATTACTATGTTTTGGAAATGTTTCCATATCCATCAGGAAAAATTCATATGGGCCATGTACGAGTTTATACCTTAGGAGATGTGCTTGCAAGATATAAAAGATGTTCAGGATATAATGTGCTACACCCTATGGGTTGGGATGCATTTGGTATGCCTGCCGAAAATGCCGCTTTTGAAAATAAAATACATCCCGCAGTATGGACAAAGCAAAATATAGATAACATGCGAACACAACTTAAAGCAATGGGTTTAAGTTATGATTGGGATTTAGAATTTGCCACTTGCGACCCACTATACATAGAATGCCAACAAAAAATATTTTTAGACTTTTATAAAAACAACTTGGCCTATAGGAGAAAAGCCTGGGCAAATTGGGACCCAGTTGACCAAACTGTACTTTCTAACGAACAAGTAATTGATGGGAAAGGCTGGAGATCTGGCGCAAAAGTAGAGAGAAGAAAACTGCCTCAATGGTTTTTTAAAATAACAGAGTATGCTGATGACTTGATTGATAGCTTAGATGAATTAAAAAATTGGTCCAATCAAGTAAAAGTAATGCAAAAAAATTGGATTGGAAGGTCCGAAGGACTAAAAATAGAATTTAAAATAGAAAAAATAAATAAGCAAATAGATGCGGAAAATATCGAAGTTTATACAACTAGGCCAGATACTATCTATGGAGCAAGTTTTATCGCAATAGCTCCGGATCACCCTATATCAAAATCATTAGCCGCTAGTAATAAAGAATTACAAAGATTTATATCTGAGTGCAATCAAATTGGAACATCAGAAGAAGCTCTAGAAAAAGAAGAAAAAAAAGGTTTTAATACTTTAATAAAAGTATTCCATCCCCTTGAAGAAGGAAAATTCTTGCCAGTTTATGTCGCTAACTTCGTGCTTATGAGTTACGGAACAGGCGCTATATTTGGTGTTCCTGCTCATGACCAAAGGGATTTAGATTTTGCTAATAAACTCAACTTGCCTATAAAAGTAGTAGTAAAAGACACAAGTAATAAATCTGAAAAAATAAGTAAAGTAGCTTTTACAGGTGATGGAGAAATTATAAATTCAGGTGTTCTAAATGGAATGAATACCTCGGAAGCAAAATCTCACGTAATGAATCTTATTGAAAATAAGAAAATAGGTAAGAGGTCAAAACAATTTAGACTTCATGATTGGTGTGCTTCGAGACAAAGATATTGGGGATGTCCAGTGCCCATAATTTTATGTGATGAATGCGGAATAGTACCTGTTCCTATTACTCAACTTCCTGTTTTATTACCTGAAGATGTTACTTTTGATAAAATAGGCAATCCTTTAGATTATCATGAAGATTGGAAATCTGTTAAGTGTCCTAAGTGTAATAAAAATGCAAAGAGAGAAACACAAACATTCGATACTTTTGTTGACTCTTCATGGTATGCTCTCAGATATCCAGCACCCAATTCTAAAGAACCTATTGATAAAAAAGAAATGATTAAATGGAGCCCTCCAGACCAATATGTAGGTGGAATTGAACATGCAATATTACATTTATTGTATTCTAGATTTTTTAATAGGGGGTTAAAAAAAACGAAATATGTTGATTTCGATGAGCCTTTTAAAGGTCTTTTTTGCCAAGGTATGGTTTGCCATAAAACTTTTAAAGGCCCAAATGGATGGGTAGAGCCAGAAAATGTAAGATTTAGAGGTGACAGAGCCTTTCTAAAATCTAGCAACCAAGAACTAAAAATCGGTCGATCTGAAAAAATGTCAAAATCAAAAAAAAATATCGTAGACCCTATGTCTATTATAGATAAATATGGAGCAGATACAGCAAGATTATTTATGTTATCAGACTCTCCGCCAGAAAGAGATCTTGACTGGAGTGAAAATGGCGTAGATGGTTGCTGGAAATATCTTAAAAAAATATGGGGCCATTTTCATAATTATAAGTTTACTCAGCCTAATTTTTCAATTTTAAAAGATGCTTCTGAACAGCAGAATAAAATAAGAAGAGAAATACATACCTGCATACAAAATACAACGGATAGCATAGAGTCATTTAGATACAATAGTGCAGTAGCAAGCATCAGAAAACTCTCAAATTTATTACTTAACCTAGATAATATAGACTCAAACTTAATACTAGAACAAATTATATTAGAAGGATGGCAGTCATATTTGATAATGCTATCGCCAATTACTCCGCATATTGCTGAAGAACTATGGTTGCTTATCAATAAAAAAAGCTCTATTCTGCTTCAAAAATGGCCAGAAGTTAATAGAGAGCTTCTAAAAGAACAAAAAATAAGAATGGCTATTCAAATAAATGGAAAATTAAAAAATACAATAGAAATAGAACAAAAAGAAATCAAGGATAGAGCTTTGCAAGAAAGTAAAGCTATGGCTCTAGATAACATAAAAAGTGCTACGACAAAGAAAAAGCCTAAAAAGATTATTGTAATTCCAGGTAGAGTAATTAACATTGTACTATAAGACAAAATTTTTTAAAAAACTATACATCGCCACGATGCTATTAATTTTATTAAATGCCTGTCAATTTGAGCCTGTTTATAAAAATAAAAACCTAATATCAAACTTATGTTCAATTAAAGTAAGAGAAATTAAGCCTGCGTCACAAATTTATGAAATCAATTTCAAAAATGAATTAGATTATATTCTATGTGATAAAAAAGTAGTTAGTAATGAATATATATTAGATTGGAGTATAGAAAGAAGGTTTAAAGAACTCATTAAATCGGAAACAAATTTTACAAGAAGGTTTGAAGAAACTTTAAAAATTAAATTTAATTTATTGGATACAAATAATAATATTATTTATACAGATGAAATTATGTCTAAGGGCGCTTATAATATATTGGAAGATGAAATAATAAGTACAAAAGCATCGAAAGAATCTCTAAACACTGCGATTTCCCTCAACGCGGCCAGACTTGTACTAGATAAAATTTACTTGTTTATGCGTAACAAATGAAAATTAAAAATTATGAAATAGATAACTTTTGTTCAAGTTCAAATATGAATACTCCTGCTATTTTGATTTATGGTGAGGACTACGGATTAAAAAATGAGAGGGTTTCTTTAATTACAAAAAACTATTTAAATAACTCTAAAAATATTATAGACCTTGATGTAAAGTCAATTATTTCAGATCCAGAAATTCTAACCACAGAATTAAAATCTATTTCGCTTCTTGCAGATAAAAAAGTTGTGAGAATTCGTGATGCTAATGATAAAATAAGTTCTATAATAGAAAATAATATCTTTTTTAATCCGAAAGAATGTTTATTAATCTTAATTAGCGAAAGTCTTTCGCCTAGGTCTAAACTAAGGCTTATTTTTGAAAAACATAAAGAAGCAGTAATTATACCATGTTATAGCGATGATGCGAAAAATATAATAAATATAATTGATAATATATTTAAAAAAGAAAATATTAAAATTGATATCAATGCAAAAAAATTGCTGGCCAGCTATCTGGGTGTGGACAGATTAGTAACTAAATCAGAAATTGAGAAAGCAATATTATATTCAGGCAAGACTAAAGAACTTTCTATAAATGATGTCTCTTCATTCTTGATCGATCAAGCTGCAATAAATATTGATAAGCTATATGACCTAACTTTAACTGGTCACATAAAACAAGCATATAAAGTTATTAGCAAGCTACAAAATGAGGGTATTCCAGCTATCCAAATTCTGAGGTCTTTTACAAGACAACTTCAGAACTTATATAATATTAAACAAAACATCTTGTTAAAAAATGATATTAATTTTGTTATAGATAATTTTAAGCCTCCAATTTATTTTAAAAGAAAAGATAATATTAGATCACAAATACTAAAGTGGTCTTTTTCTATGATACAAGACGCTTTAAAGCTATTAGAAAACGCGGAAATAAACTGCAAGAAAGCAAGAAGCAGTCCTAATATTATAACAAAACATACTATTATAAATATAAGCTTGTTATTAAAAAAAGCTCATTAAAGTTTTATTTTTTTTAAAAGCTCATCTAATTGTTCAACATTTTTATAAATAAAAGAGATTTTTCCTTTACCATTTTTATCAGTTATTTTTGTCTGAAGGCCCAAACTTGCCTCTAGCTCTCTTTCTAAATGTAAAATATTAATATCTGGCTCTATTTTATTATTACTTTTATCTTTTTTTTCTTCTTTAAGTAATTGTTCAACTTGCCTCGCATTTAAGCTTTTACTTATAATAATTTTTGCTAATTTTAAACAATTTTTATGCCCTATGATTGGCCTAACTTGCCCTATAGTTATTTTTTTATTTTCTAATAATTTTTGGACCTCAATCGGCAAGCTTAAGAGACGTGTAAAATTAGCTATATATGCTCTACTCCTATGCATAGTTTTTGCTAGCTCCTCTTGAGTTATAGAAAATTTCTCCATAACTCTTTTATAGCCTTTTGCTTCATCAATAGGTGATAGATTTTCTCGCTGAATATTTTCAATTAATGCAACTATTGCCACTTCATCATCTTTTAGATTTTTTATATAGACAGGTATTTTATGTAAACCCGCTATTTGGGCTGCACGCCAACGTCTTTCTCCCGCTATTATCTGCCATGACTGATTTTTACCTTTAGATTCTCTAACAACTATTGGCTGTAAAACACCTTTATCTCTTATAGAATCAGCTAATTCGTTTAAAAGTTCCATATCAAAAGATTTTCTGGGTTGTAAGGAATTAGGCTTTATTAATTCTATAGGTAAATGATCAAAAGTGTTATCTTTTTTATTAATATTAACTTCTTTCTCTTTATTCTCTTCAAATAAAGCTTCTATTCCTCTTCCTAATCCTCTTTTATTTTTTGCAGACATACTTTATCTCCTATTATTTAGCCCTTTGAATCATTTCTTTAGCGAGAGAAATATAAGCTTGGCTTCCAGTGGAATTAATATCATATAATATTGCGGGCAGCCCATGTGAGGGTGCTTCAGATAGCCTTACATTACGCGGTATTATAGTTTTAAAAACATCTTTACCAAAATATTTTATAACTTCCGCTTTAACTTCAGCGCTAATTCTATTTCTTTTATCATACATAGTTAATAAAATTCCTTCTATGTATATAGTAGTATTTAAATTTTGTTTTATTCGAGAAATGGTTTTCTTAAGATGTGACAAGCCTTCTAAAGCAAAAAACTCACATTGTAATGGTATTAATAAGGAATCTGCCGCAGTTAAAGCATTTATAGTTAATAGTCCCAATGAAGGAGGGCAATCTATAAAAATAAAATTGTATTTCTCTCTAAAAAAACTATTATATCTTGCAAGTCTTTTCATTCTATCTTTTGAGTCTACTAGTTCTACTTCTACAGCGCTTAAATCAACTGTAGCTGGAATTATATCTAAACCTGGAATCTGGGTGCTTTTTATAGATTTTTTAATATCTTTTTTCTCGCCTAGCATTTCATATGCACCAATTTCTCTATCTTTTTCTGATATGCCAAGACCTGTAGATGCGTTTCCTTGAGGATCCAAATCTATTAATAAAACAGATTTTTTTATTGCGGCCATTGAAGTTGCTATATTTATAGCCGTTGTTGTTTTACCTACGCCCCCCTTTTGGTTAGTTACAGCAATAATTTTATTCTTTTTAGGCATTTTTTTTTCTGGCCTCGTTAATGACAATGATACTACTTTTTTCTGATGTTATACTCTTAACTAATTTATAATCTATATGAAAACGTTTTTGGGCAAACAGCAACTCTTTTTTCCAATTTATGCCTTTTGGAAAGATACACACTCCATTTTTTGACAGCAAAGGTAATGAAATTTTTAATAAAGTTGATAAAGAAGAAACAGCTCTCGCAGTAACAGCAACGGCGGAATTTAAAGGCAAAGCTTCTGCCCTAATGTTATCAATGATTACATTAGCGCCTGTTTTCTTTTTTACTTCTTCTAAAAAATTGCATTTTTTAGCATTAGACTCACATAAAATAATGTCTTTTCTTCCCATAATTGCCAAAACCATTCCGGGGAAGCCTGCTCCGGAGCCAATATCATAAACAAATGACTTCTTTTTTTCTTCTGGCAACAAAGAAAACAGCTGGGCGCTATCAATAAAATGTCTTTCCCATGTATTTTTTAATGTAGAAGAGCCAATTAAATTATATTTATTTTGCCATGACTTAATTAAACCGTAATAAACTTCGAGCTTGTCTGAAACTTCTTTAGAAAAAAGAAAACAGCTAGAATCCATTATTACGCCGCCAATTGGCGCATATATATGATTACAGCCCCTATAGCTGCAGGGGTAATGCCAGGCAAACCAGAAGCTTGGGCTATAGTTTCAGGCTTGGCATTATTTAGAACCTCTTTAGCCTCATTAGAAAGCGACCCAACACAAGAATAATCTAAATTTTTTGGTATTTTTAACTTTCTATCTTTTCTGTAAGCGTTGATGTCATTTTTTTGACGCTCAATATGTATTGCATACTGGCACTCAACCTCAAGCTGTAAAGCTATTTTAGGCTCTATTTTGCTCAGTTTAGGCCAAATTTTACATATCTCTTTAAATGTAATGTCTGGAAACGATAAAAGTTCAGTCGCAGTTCTTCTTACGCCATCTTTCCTAATATTTAAACCTTTTTTATTTCCTTCGTCTGGAGTTATGCTCAATTCCTTCAATATTTTATATGCTCTATTTATTTTATTCTTCTTTTTTTTATAGAATGCCCATCTTTTTTCTGAAACAGCACCTATTTTATAACCAAGACTTGTTAATCTTTGGTCGGCATTATCTGTTCTTAATCTTAACCTATATTCTGCCCTAGAAGTAAACATTCTATAAGGCTCTGGAGCACCTCTAGTAACTAAATCATCTATCATGACCCCTAAGTATGCTTCTGCTCTATCCAAAATAAAGGGCGGCCTTTTTAAAACTTTTAATGCTGCATTTATTCCTGCAATTATTCCTTGGCCTGCAGCCTCCTCGTAGCCAGTAGTTCCGTTGATTTGGCCCGCCAAGAATAAGCCAGGGACCTTTTTTAACTCTAGCGAAGACAAACACTCCCTTGGATCCACAAAATCATAAGCAATTGCATAACCCGGCCTTAATATTTTTGCATTTTCTAAGCCTGGCATTAGCTTTATAATATCTTCTTGAACGCCTTCTGGTAAAGATGTAGAAATTCCATTTGGGTATACTGTATCATCATTTAAGCCTTCGGGCTCTAAGAATATTTGGTGCCGGTCCCTATCAGAAAACCTCATTACCTTATCTTCTATAGAAGGGCAATATCTCGGTCCTTTGGCATCTAACTGTCCTGAATACATGGCTGATTTATTAATATTCTTTTTTATTAATTTATGAATTTTTTTATTGGTATATGTAACACAGCAGTCCACCTGTTTGTTTTTAGGTTTAAGGCTAAATTCTGAAAACATTTCTGGCATTTCATCTCCCCTCTGCTTTTCTAGTGAACCCCAATCTATAGTTTTCCTATCTAGCCTAGGAGGTGTTCCCGTTTTAAGTCTTCCCATAGATAAATCGAAAGAACGCAAATCATTAGCTAAACTAATAGAAGGAGGCTCACCAACCCTGCCTGCTGCTATAGTTTTATCCCCCATGTGAATAACTCCATTTAAAAATGTTCCTGTAGTTAATATAACCGCCTTTCCAAATATATTTCCGCCCCCCTCCAATGATATTCCTTTTATTTTGCCTTTAGCGTCTCTCAGAAAACATCCTACTGTGCCTGAAAGAACTTTTAAGCCCTTTTGTCTTTCTATTGCTTTTTGCATAGAATGACGGTATATCTTTCTATCCGCTTGACACCTAGGCCCCCTTACTGCGGCCCCTCTGCTTTTGTTTAATAAACGGAATTGAATTCCAGATTCATCAGCCACTAGGCCCATCAACCCATCTAACGCATCTATTTCTTTTACTAAATGGCCTTTGCCTATGCCTCCTATTGCTGGATTACAGGACATTTCGCCTATTTTGCTTTTGTCTTGAGTTATTAAAAGAGTTGTAACACCCATTCGTGCTGAAGCCGCGGCGGCCTCACAGCCCGCGTGCCCTCCTCCAATAACAATAACATCATAAATTGTATTTTTTTCTTTTAACATAATGTTTATTTACTATATTTTTTGAAATGTTTCACGTGAAACCTTCATTTTCCTATACAAAAACCTAAAAAAATTTCGTCTAATACATCTTCTATGTCCACTAGGCCTACTATTCTTCCCAAAGAAACAGATGCCGCCCTTGTAAAATCGGCCGAAACATCTATTTTCCCTTTCTTTGCCTCTTTTAATGCTTCCTCTAGGCTTCCTTTAGTTTCTCTTAGGTGGCTCATATGCCTTATTCTATTGGGGGCTACTGCCATGTCAGAAACAGAAGTCATGCCTTTGACCTCTTTGGATAAGCCCTCTATTAAGCGCTTAATTCCCTTCTTAGTTTTACATGAGATGCTATAGCCTTCGCCTTTATGGTAATCTTTATTTTCTATAAGATCTGCCTTATTATAAACCTTTACAATTCTGGAAAATTTGTACTCTGATGTATCTAGTGACCTTAATGCTTTAGAGGGTGAGGGGGCGCCAATAGATAATATTATATCAGCATTTTGAGCGACTTTAATAGCCCTCTGAACCCCTTCCTTCTCTATTTCGTTTTTTGTATCTCTTATGCCCGCTGTATCGTAAATAGTTACAGGCACGCCTTCTAAATTTAGTCTAGCCTCTATAGCGTCCCTCGTCGTCCCTGGGCTTGAAGACACTATTGCCCTGTCTTCATTAAGAAAAGTATTTATAAGGCTTGATTTGCCGACATTAGGCGGCCCTATTAGCACAATTGTTATTCCTCTTCTTAGTCTTTCTCCCGCCATTCCTGCTAAAAGCTCTTTTTCAATATTCTTTATTAAATTGGAAATATTTTTAATAAAATTAAAGCTATCTGCTTTTTGAGAAACATCTCCTTCATCTGAAAAATCTATCAAAGCCTCCATTTCTGCTCTCGTCTCTATTAGCTTTTGCCTCCAATCAATATATTTTTTTGATAGCTCTCCTTTTAACAGTTTTATAGACTGTGTTTTTTGTTGTTTTGTTTCTGAGGATATTAAATCTGCCAAGCCTTCTACTTCTGTTAAGTCCATTTTACCGTTTACTAAGGCTCTTTTTGTGAATTCTCCTGGTTCTGCAGCCCTTAGCCCTTTTAAAGTTGAAAAGAACAAGAAAAGATCATCAATCACAGCTATTGAGCCATGAAGATGAAATTCTGCCAAGTCTTCGCCGGTTATGCTTTCATTCTCAGGAAAAAAACAAACCAGCCCTATATCTATAATTTCGTGGTCAGTCGGCTTAAGCTTTGTCAATGTTAGCTTTCTAGGCGTGAAAATTTTAGCGCCCAAAAGGCGCATTACTTCTCTTGCTTGCGGCCCACTGACCCTTACTATTGCGATAGCTGACGGTAAAGGCCCGCTAGACAAGGCGTATATTGTTTGAGAATTGTTCATATTGCCCTCAATAATAGCTTGTTTCACGTGAAACATATATACTTATTTGTTTATTATCTATATATTATATCATATAATTAAAATTTAGGAGCAAAGTTATGCCATCAGGGTACATAGATATTACATCTTCCGATGAAAAAGGTGCGTTTAAGGCTTATTTTACTTCTCGTCCCTACCTTCCAGACCTTCCAAGGCCCCCGGGCATAGTTATTGTACAGGAAATATTTGGTATAAGCCCTTTTTTAAAAGAAATGGCAAACCGCTATGCGGCGCATGGCTTTGCTGTAATAGTGCCCGACTTATTTTGGAGACAAGGGCAATCACTTACTGAGCTTCCAGATCAATCTGAGATAGCAACAAACAAAGCTTTTGAGCTATACCAAAAATTTGATATTGAAAAAGGTGTTGATGATATTGCTGCATCTTTAAGGTGGCTTAGAGAAAACGAGAATACTTCTGGGAAGACAGCCGTTGTAGGATATTGCTTAGGCGGCCTTTTAGCCTTCTTGTCTGGCTGTCAATTAGATATAGATGCTGCAATAGGGTACTATGGTGTAGGAATAGAAAAAAACTTAAATCATGAAAACATGATTAGAAAACCGATGATGCTACATTTTGCAGAAAATGATAGCTTTGTTCCTGCAGAAACAAGAAAAGTGCTAGAAGATAATTTCGCTGACAATAATTTTGTTTCTATTCATAATTATGGTGGCTGTGACCATGGTTTTGCTAGGACTGGCGGGGGAAATTATGATAAAGCCGCAGCTGAAATTAGTGATACTCGAACATTAGCTCTTTTGAAAAAATCTTTAGCTTAAATTTGGAGAAATAGGATGAAAACAAACGGAATTAGAGTTCATAAAATTGGCGGGCCTGAAGAAATGGTTTTTGAATCATTAGATCTAGCAGCGCCAAAAGAGAATGAGGTTGTTATTAGGCAAAAAGTAATTGGCCTAAATTTTATAGATACGTATTTTAGATCAGGCCTATATCCTGCCCCTCTTCCTACTCCTATTGGTATGGAAGCAGCAGGGGTTATAGAAGAATTAGGTGCAGACGTTAATGATTTTAAAGTCGGAGATAGAGTTGCTTATGCTTCTAGGCCATTAGGTAGCTATTCCGAAGCAAGAGTCTTTCCCACAGAGAATTTAGTTAAAATTCCTGATGATATTTCAGATGAAACTGCTGCTGCTATAATGCTTAAAGGCATGACTGCTGAATATTTAATAAGAAGAACTTATAAAGTTTCTGCTGGCCAAACTGTATTATTTCATGCTGCAGCAGGTGGTGTAGGACTAATAGCCTGTCAATGGCTTAAAGCTTTAGGTGCAACTGTTATAGGCACTGTAGGGTCTAATGAAAAAGCTGAATTGGCTAAAGCCAATGGATGTGAACATACCATATTATATAAAGAAGAAAGCTTTGTTGATAGAGTTAAAGATATTACGAATGGTGCTGGTGTTCCTGTTGTATACGATAGTGTTGGAAAAGATACAGCCCTTCTTAGTCTTGATTGTCTATCACCACTAGGGCTTTTAGTTATATTTGGCAACTCTTCCGGTAATGCTCCTCCTATTGAGCCTGGGCTTCTTGCAGCTAAAGGAAGCTTATACGTAACGCGCCCAACTTTATTTAATTATAATGATACTAGAGAAAAATTAATTAATAGCGCTAATAGCGTTTTTGATGTGGTAAGAAGCGGGAAAATTTCAATAAAAATTGGTGCTAAATATGATCTTAAGGATGCAGTGCAGGCGCATAAAGATTTAGAAGGAAGAAAAACTACGGGATGTGTTTTGTTGATCCCATAATAATAACTAAGTCTTTTTTTTCTTTCTAGCTCTATAAAAATACCTTTTTACAGAAGGTCTTATTGCTATATATGTGCCGCTAATAGATAAAAATATTATTAAAAAGCTTGTAACAGTAAATATAAGCATGACAAAGGGCCCGAAAAATCTTCCGTTATGTAAATCAGCAACTAGTCTTAGAGCTTGGATGCCAGGGCCCTGAACTTGGCTTAAAAAATAATTGGCGGTTTCTATATCTGGAATAGCTAGGAAGCTCTCGTTAAATTGTCCATTGCTTTCTTCAAATAAAGCAAACTCAAGGTTTTGATCAATGGTATAAAATGTACTATTAATATCTTTTATAATAACTTTATTGTCTTTTATTCCAATGGCTTTAATTATAAAAGGAGTTTGCGCCTCTTTAATAATTTCCAAATCATAATCATTCTCTCGAATAACCATAATTAAGTTATCGCTTGAAACAAATATCAGATCATCTTTTCTTATTGCTCCATTAATGTCATTAACACCTATTTCTAAAACCATATCTGATATAATAATTTTAGTTTTGACAACTCCTATATCTTCTGTAGCTTTTACATCTGAAGGGCTATACATGCCGTATAGAGAATATATAAAGTTGTTTGTAAAGTAAGTATCTTGGAGCTTGAAAGTACTAGGATACATTAAGATAATGCCTGTTATAGACAAATGTATAATAATTAAACAAACACTAAGCCCTATGATTTTATGCAGCTTTTTAAGCATTAATATAAATTATTTACAATTTATATCTGGAACAAGGCTATTCATAGCAAGAGCTAGCCTTGTCATTTTTTCCATACTATTTACAGATAAAGTTGCACCAGCTATTCCGTCTATTCTTTTATTTAATTTAAATCCGTCTAACATATTAATTCCTATAAATTGGTCTCTAAAACTTGGGTACTTAACTTCCCAACCATGTGTTTCTCGATATACTAGAACATGTATGCTAGAAATGCGACAATTTTCAACTATAAAGCCTGCAGTAATAAGCTGGACTTTGCCAATTCTCTCTAAAATCCAAGCTGTTTTATTATCTTCACGCCAATATTTAATTCTTATTTTTTTATAATTGCTGCCCATAATTTTTTGGGCAACTTCTTTTACTTCATTCTTGAACCTAAGTCCTTTTCTTCTAGGAACGTCCTCATCAAAAGCAATCTTTAAAAATTCTTCTTTACTTAGAAGCACATCTTCTGATGAAGCATTAAAAGAAAAAAATACAGTTAATATAAATAAGATTTTTACAAAATTTCTCATAGTTTTTCTACGTACACAATAGTAAGTTTAGATTAAATTAATTTTAATATGCAATTATAATAAAAAAAGGATAGAACAGAAACTATATTAATTATTATTTTAGCCACTGTTCTATCCTCCTTTGTTCTTAGGAAGGCATTTAAATAGATTTCATATAAAATCTATTTTAGAAATTATACCCCATGCCCATATTAAAGCCTTGAACTGCTGTAGAACCGAAAGTTTTCTTTCTTTCCCAGTCTGCTTTAAGTACAGCTTGGTCTGTTAGCCACCAGTTAACACCAAATGTGCTCATAGTGATGTTATTTTTAGTTGTAGTAGCATTTTTTGTACCTGCTTTATCGTCCCACTCTTGTCTTCTAAACATTACTCCAAGACTTTGAGTTTCAGTTACGTCCCAACGATAGCTTCCTTCAGCATACCAGCCCCATTGATGATTACGGCCGTTCTCTGCACACTGATTAGCGTCAGTAAGTACTGGTGGACAATCTAGGTCCCATTGACCATAAAATGCTCTAGTACCAAAGCCTCTAGAAGGCATATAGTTTGCATGTACTGCATACATCTTACCAGTAACTTGAGGTCCTGATTGTCCCTCATTCATATCTGGCTCATAGTCCCATGAGAAACCAAGTTCTAACCCAGGATAAGCACCAGTATATCTAACAGCACCAGAATAAGCTTCTTTATTCATTGTAGCAGAACCAACTTTATCTCTACCGGCACGAATATCACCTTGAGTAGATGTTAAACTAGAGTGAACACCTGCAATTATAGTTAAATCCATATCTGGAATTACATGAGTTGCTTGAAAACCACCTTCCCAACGTGTGTTGGAACAGATTTCTTTTTCCACTACATTTCTCTCTACACCATAAAAGGTAGGAGGCTCATGTATTTCATTTGTAATACCACATGGAATTAAGAACAAACCGTATTTCATATTTGTGTTAGGTAAGCCATATTCACCCCAATTATGGTCAAGATAAGCTTGCTCAAGCTCAACTTCACCGACTTTACCTTCACCAGCTATACTATGCTCTAATTCAAACTCTGAAGCCATGCTCACAGAATCGTTAAATTGATGATTTATGAATAAAACGTATCTATGAAAGTCTATAGATCCTGAGCCGTTATTATTGTTATAATGTAATTCACCATAACCACCAACGGCAGTTTTAGTCCACCAACCAGCAGTGCCACTAGCTTCTGCACTATCTTCTAGGTCGTCTATTCTATCTTGTAAATCTTTCATTGCATCTTGTAAATCACTCATGTCATCTGCCATTGAATTAAAAGCAAACAAAGAAGCAATTAAAAACACGAACATTTTGAAAAATTTGTCCATTATCTTCTCCTTGTAATTGTTTAAAAACCTACTTAATTCTCGCAATCCCCCAAAATACTAATTTAATATTCCAATTGGGAATGAGAATCAGTATTAGTTGCACTTTTTTTTATAATGAGAATGCGAATTAGTGTCAAAGATAATTCCAACAAATCTGCCGTTTTAATTAAATGCTGTTGCAAAAATACAACAAGAAAAAAAGCAAAAAATTTCACTTTTCCATGGCAAAAATATTATTGACACTAATATTTAGTCGCATATATAATATGTACCTATTTGTTTTTATATAAAAAAAGGGAAAGAAAGATGTTTAAAATTAGGTTTGCTGTTTTAATGCCAGTATTGTTCGTGTTTTTATTTTTAGGAAAATCCGCATATACTGCAAATGAGAGCTTAAATAGTCTTGCAAAGAGCTATGCCAGTCTTGTAAGCCACTATTATGATGAAGTTGCTTTAAAAACAAAAAGCCTTCACAAATCAATTGTGCAATTTACAGAAAACCCAAATAACAGCAATTTTAACGAAGCAAAAAATAAATGGATAGAAGCCAGAATGGTTTATGGCATAACAGAAGCTTTTCGTTTTTATGGAGGACCCATTGATGGCGTTAATCAATACGGAGAAGAAGGTCCAGAAGGTTTGATAAATGCTTGGCCGTTAAATGAAGCCTATATAGATTATGTCAAGGGCAGTCCTAACGCAGGAATTGTCAACAACATGACTATAGATATAAATAAGGAAACTATTATTGCTGCAAATATGTCTGAAGATGATGCTGACGTTTCTACAGGCTGGCACGCCATAGAGTTTTTACTTTGGGGCCAGGACTTTTCTCTAGAAACAGCTGGCAAGAGAGAATATACTGATTACCTGCCTGAGAATGATACAAACAAAAGAAGAAAAGAATTTCTTCTAGCAGCAAGTAGTTTATTACTAGAGCATGTAAATTGGTTGGCTGATGAATGGTCTAAAGAAGGAGAAGGAAGAAAAAGTTTTTTAGCGAAGAATGATCCTGGCGGAGCAATTCTCACAGGTATTGCCACATTAGCGGGTTTTGAACTATCTTCTGAAAGAATAGCAACGGCGTTAGATTCAGGAGACCCTGAAGACGAGCATTCTTGTTTTAGCGACCAAACTCATAATGATGTTAAAGCAAACTTTAATGGAATTAAAAATGTTTATTTAGGAAAAGGATTAAACGGTTTAAATTTCACCCCTTCAATTTCTGAATTTGTTATGGATAAAAATATGAAATTACATGAAGATATTATGCAAGTTTTAAATAGCACGAATAATTCTATAAATAATATTACAGTTCCTTTTGACAAAATGCTTTCTGAGCCTAAAGATGGTCCTGGCAGACAAGCTGCCGAAAAAACTGTTAGCAACTTGTTAGTTCTTGCAGAAAACTTTAAGGAAGCAGGTAAAAATCTAAATTGGAACGTAATTATCGCCGAATAAATATTTTTTTTACAAGTTTAGTAATATTATTCTCTGTATTACTTTTTTTATCTATTAATAAAATTAGTAGTAAAGAATTATATGAGAATATGGATAAAGAAATATCTGTCAATAGAGAAACTAGGGAGTCTTTTGCTGCCCCTATTCCATCTTTATCATTATCCAAAATGCGTTTATTTACAGGAGGCCGGCATCTATTTCGCCGTTCATGGACTCCCGCTCCCAGCTCAGTGGAAAGCTTGGACGGTTTGGGGCCAGTGTTTAACCGTGTTAGCTGTTCCGGTTGCCATGTAAAAGATGGAAGAGGAAGACCGCCTAAAGCTGATGGGAAATTTAGATCTATGGTAATTAAGCTTTCGCTTTTGAATAACAATAAAATCTATCCAGACCCTAACTATGGCTACCAGTTAAATGATAAATCTATATTGGGGGTTCCTTTTGAGGGAAAGGCTAAAATAGAATATTCCTTAATCGATATAAAGCTAGCTGATGGAACGATCAAAAAATTGTCCGAACCATACATTACTTTTAACTCTTTATCCTTTGGTAAATTCCATGACGACACAGAGTTTTCAGGTAGAGTCGCGCCTGTTGTGTTTGGCTTAGGTCTTTTAGAAGCAATCTCCGATGAAGATATACTCAAAAAAGCAGACCCAGACGACATAGACAATGATGGAATATCGGGCCGCGTACATTATATTTTGGACGCACCAAGTAAAGAAAATATGATAGGTAAATTTGGTTGGAAAGCAACAAGAGCCACTTTACTTCATCATATAACTGGGGCAGCTTCGCAAGATATGGGCCTTACATCAAATATCTTTCCTAAGACGAACTGCACAAAAATACAAAAGTCTTGCCTGGAACAAATTAATGGGGGACAGCCAGAAATTTCAGATGCTCAAATAGAGCGCTTACTTGTTTATATGCAAACTCTAGCGCCACCAAGACAAAGAAATAAAGATGAAAATAATATTCTTGAAGGTAGAGGATTATTTAAAAAAATAGGTTGTGAAAATTGCCATACCTCTTCTTATAAAACTGGAGTTCATCCACAGCACCCTGAATTAAGCCATAGAATTATTAAGCCTTACAGTGATTTTTTACTACATGATATGGGAGAAGGTTTAGATGATGGCGTCAATGAAGACAGCGCCAAAAGTTATGAATGGAAAACTCCTCCACTATGGGGTATAGGACTTGTAAAAACAGTTAACAAGCATACTAGATTTTTACACGATGGGCGTGCAAAATCAATTGAAGAAGCCATTTTATGGCATGGGGGAGAAGGCAAAAAAGCAAAGGATAATTATATTTCCCTAAACCAAAAAAATAGGAAAAAAATATTAGACTTTCTTAACTCATTATAATCACTGATTCATGCTATCGAAAAACTCTGAATTAGTTTTTGTTCCTTTTAATTTATCAACTAAGAAGTCCATTGCGTCGCTCATGCCCATAGGGCCCAAAATTCTTCTTAACATCCACATTTTTGATAAATCCCCCTTTTCAACTAGAAGCTCTTCTTTTCGAGTTCCTGATTTTGCTATATCTATTGCAGGGAAAGTCCTCTTATCCGCAAGTTTCCTGTCAAGAACAATCTCAGAGTTACCAGTGCCTTTAAATTCCTCAAAGATAACTTCGTCCATTCTTGACCCTGTTTCAATTAATGCAGACGCTATTATAGTAAGAGAGCCTCCTCCTTCAATATTTCTTGCTGCACCAAAAAATCTTTTAGGCTTCTGAAGGGCATTAGCATCTACTCCTCCTGTTAACACTTTACCTGAGGAGGGAACTACTGTGTTATATGCTCTTCCTAATCGAGTTATAGAATCTAACAATATAACAACATCTCTTCCATGCTCTACTAATCTCTTGGCTTTTGAAATAACCATTTCTGCTACCTGAACATGTCTCATAGCGGGCTCATCAAAAGTAGATGATATAACTTCTCCTTTAACTGAGCGCTGCATATCTGTAACTTCTTCTGGCCTTTCGTCTATTAAGAGAACTAAAAGATATATTTCTGGGTGATTTTTTTCTATTGAATGTGCAATATTTTGCAATAACACTGTTTTCCCTGTTCTTGGTGGAGCTACAATTAAACCTCTTTGCCCTTTGCCTAATGGGCTTACCAGCTCAATTACCCTGCAAGAATTATCGCGATTCTTGTCTGGTTTTTCAGAATCAATTTCAAGCTTAATTCTTTCTTCAGGATATAATGGTGTTAGATTTTCAAAACGCACTTTGTGCTTTACCTTGTCAGGTGAATCAAAATTAATTTTATCTATCTTTAATAAAGCAAAGTATCTTTCTCCGTCCTTAGGTTGCCTAATTTGTCCTTCAATAGTGTCTCCCGTTCTTAAACCAAACTTTCTAACCTGAGAAGGAGAAACATAAATGTCGTCTGGACCAGGTAAATAATTACTTTCCGGAGCTCTTAAAAAACCAAACCCATCAGGAAGAATTTCGATTACGCCGTCACCGTTAATTATATCTCCATTATCTGCCAAATTTTTTAAAATAGAAAACATTAAATCTTGTTTTCTTCTATTTGATGCGTTTTCTACCCCTTTTTCTTCAGCAAAAAGGATTAGGTCTGCAGGAGACATTTGTTTAAGTTCTTTTAAGTGCATTATTAGTCCTATTATTTTAATAAATATTTTTTTTAATGATTATAAAATTTAAGTGATTAAATAACTAGAATAGTTGCCTGGCTATTTTCAAGCTCGGTATTATATATTATTATAAATAATTAATAAATGTCAAAATATAAATAATTAAAATTCTATCTGCATATTTTATATACTAATTTTTTACAAAAATCATCCACTCTTTGCCAATTTGTAAAATCATATGCACCATTTAGATTTGTTGGCCCTTTAGTTACCCACATAATGAAGCATATCATAAGTCTATCTATCAAATTATATTTCTTATAATCAATTTTACCTGCAAAAACTCCAAGGTGTTTTGGTTCCCATTTAGTTATCTTTAAGAATTTTTGTATGTACGGATTATTTTTGGGCGAACTTTTATTTGTTTTACGAGCTACTACATTTACTGAGAAGAAGGCATTATCTATTTTATCTAGTAAAGTTTTATTTTCTTTTATAAACTTATAAACATTTGAACGATGTTTTCCGTATCTAATGCTTGCTCCAATAATTACAAAGTCATATTTGATAAGCTCTTCTCTACAAATATCTTCTACAGAAATAATTTTTACATTATTGCCTTTATTTAAATTTAAACGCATTCTCTCACAAATTTTTTGAGTATGTCCGTCTACACTAGAATATATTATTAAAAATTTTGTCATTACATATTCACCAATTGGAACTATGTTTTTCAACAATGTTTTTAATAAAAGAAGCATGAAGCTGAGAATTATTTAAACAAGGTATATAAGCAAAGTCTTCTCCGCCGGCTTCTATAAAAATATCTTTGTTTTCTTCATTGATTTCTTCTATAGTTTCTAAACAATCTGCGCTAAATCCAGGAGCTAAAACAATAATATTTTTTATTCCTCTCTTAGGCAGCTCTTCCATTTTATCACTAGTATAAGGTTGCAGCCATTCATCTGGTCCAAATCTAGATTGAAAAGTAGTAATATATTTTTCTTTTTTAAGTTTCAGTTTTTTAGCAACTAGTTCTGTCGTTTCTTTACAAAAGAAACCATACGGGTCTCCTTTATTCATATTTCTTTTGGGAATTCCATGATAGCTAAAAACTATTTTTTGCGGTTTTTTAATTTTTATCTGTTTTTTTAAAGATTCTGCAATAGCTTCCACGTAACCCGCATCTTTATGATAGCCATTAATAAAGATAAGGCTAGGAACCCATCTCCATTTTTTTAAAACATTTGTTACGGCATCAAAAACACTTCCGCTAGTAGTCCCAGAATATTGAGGAAAGGTGGGAAATATTATTATTTTATCACATCCTTTTTTTTTAAGAGATAAGAGCCCTTTCTCTATACTAGGGTTTCCATAGCGCATGGCGAGGACATACTTTATATTATTTTCTGAATTGGAATTTAATCTTTTTACTAATCTTTTTGAAAAAACCATTAATGGAGAACCTTCTTTCATCCATACCGTTTTATATAGTTTTCCCGATTTAAGAGGCCTTAAAGTTAAAATAAATAAATTTAAAATAAACCACCATAAAAACTTTGGTATTTCTACTACTCTTCCATCTGACAAAAACTCTTTAAGAAATTTTCTTACGTCTAAATAACCATAACTTTCTGGGGTTCCCAAATTACAGATTAAAACGCCCACATTATTTGGCATTTTATTTTCTTTAATTTTTTCTCCTAAAAAATTCATTTTTCCCAATCTCTAATGACTTTGATTAATTTATGTATATTTTCAATAGGCGTTTCTTTTATTACCCCATGTCCTAGATTAAAAATATGTTTCAATGAAGAAAAGCTCTCTAATATATAATGAATATCTCTCTCCATTTGAATTCCGCCTTTTAATAAAACTTCTGGGTTTAAATTACCTTGCAAACAAATATTACGCATTTTTTTAGATTTTAGATTATTTATTAGTTCTAATATATCAACATTTTGGTCTATAGAAAGACAATCAATATTAACATTGTTAACATACTCCAGGTAATAGTTGCCTGCGTTTCTCGGAAATCCAATTATAGGTATATTAGGATATTTTTTTTTTATATTTTTTATAATTTTTTTATTTGGCTCAATACAAAACCGTTTAAATTTATTTTCCTTTAATGCTATTTCTGCATGAGATTCAAAAATTTGAATAGCTTCTGCGCCTGCTTCTATTTGTTTTATGAGGTGATCAGAAATAAAAACCTCTAATTTATTTAATAATTCCAAAAAAGTTTTTTCATATTTATTAAAAAAATATATACAATTAGAAAAATCTTTACTCCCTTTTCCTTCTATCATATATGCCGCAATAGTAAATGGTGCTCCTGCAAAACCTATTAACGCTTTTTTTTCTTTAAGCTCACTTTTTACCAAATTTAAACTTTCGTATACTGGTTCTAAATATTCAACATTTGTTAATTGGAGGTCAAAAACTTCTTTTTCTTCTTTTATTGGTTTTAAACGCGGCCCTTCATTTTCTACAAACCTTAAATCTCTATCACATGCCATAGGTATTGTTAAAATATCAGAAAAAATAATTGCAGCATCTAAGTCAAATCTATCAAGTGGTTGTAAAGTAACTTCTGCAGATAATTTAGGATTCATGCATAAGTTTAAAAAAGACCCTGCCTTTTTTCTAATTTCTCTGTATTCTGGTAAATATCTTCCTGCTTGACGCATTAACCAAATAGGCTTTACTGAAGAGTATTTGCCATTTAAAGTTTTGATAAAACTAGACTTGTTTTTAAATTTATCCACAGTTGTTCCAAGTTATATATTTATTTTTTATTATAAAGTATAATTGTAGTTGTTAATAGGTATAATGGGGATTAAAATTTTATCCACAAAAAGGATAAATTTTATTTATAGCTCCTATAATAAATTTATATGTTTTAGGACTTATTAAGGTAATTAATATAATTAATGATTTTTTGTTAACAATTTATAAAAACTGTATAACTTAATAGATGAATTGCTTAAGGAAGATACAATAAAAAATAACAACAAAAATATACATATACACATTATTTCAGACTCAACTGGAGAAACTGTTAGCACTGTTTCTAGGTCTGCAATTGCACATTTTAAAAACTTTAATCCTATAGAACATAGTTGGGTATTAGTTAGATCAGAAAAACAATTAAAAAATATAATAGAGGAAATAAAAGAAAATAAAGGGTTAGTTATATATACTATAATAGACAAAAATTTAAGAAAAACTCTTGAAAAAGGCTGTGAAAAGCTTGGAGTTCCTATTGTTCCTGTTTTAGACCCAGTAGTAAACGCAATAGATAATTATTTTCATTATGACTTGGCAATAGATGAACCGGGAAGACAGCATAGTTTGTCGCATGGTTATTTTGATAGAATAGGAGCAATGCAATTCACATTAGCACATGATGACGGGCAATTATCTCATGATTTAGAAAGTGCTGATATAGTTTTAGTCGGCGTTTCTAGAACGTCTAAAACACCAACTTCCATGTATTTAGCAAATAGAGGAATACGAACAGCTAATGTGCCTGTGGTTCCAAATATAAATTTGCCAGAAAATTTATTTTTTTCCAAAGCGCTAGTTATTGGCTTAACAACAAGCCCAGAAAGATTAATACAGATAAGAAAATCAAGATTAAATTCTGTGGGAGAAAAGAAAACAACAAATTACGTAGAGGAAGATTTAATTAAAGAAGAAGTTCTTTCAGCGAAGAAACTATTTTTAAAGAATAAATGGCCAATAATAGATGTAACAAGAAAGTCTATTGAAGAAACAGCTGCTGCAGCTCTAGAATATTTAAGAGTCTACAAAGAAAATAGAAATAAAGAAATTTAGTATGACGACAGGAATTATAGGAAAACCAATTAAACATAGTTTGTCGCCAGTTTTACATTCGTTTTGGTTAAGAATGTACGATATAGAATCCACCTATAAAATATATGAGATTGAAAAGAACGATATTTCTCGTTTTTTAAAAAGCCTAGAAGATAATAATATTGATGGTTTAAATGTTACCATTCCTTATAAATCATTAGTCATGGATTATTTAGACCATATAGATCAGGACGCACTAGATTTAGGGGCTGTAAACACTATTAAAGTTGAAAAACAAAATAAGCTTACAGGACACAATACTGATACTTATGGCTTTATGCATCATTTAAATACATCTGTTCCTTTGTGGAAAAATAAAGAAGGATATATTACCATTATTGGAGCAGGAGGCGCTAGTAGAGCAATTATATGGTCTTTTTTGAGAGAGAATAAGGTGGATATAAAGCTTTTCAATAGAAGTAAAGAAAGAGCATTTCAATTAATTGAAGATATGAAAAAACTATTTCCTAAAGCCAATATAACTTTTTATTCTGATTTATCTGAGGCTATAAAAAACAGCTCTTTATTAGTAAATTGTTCAAGTCTTGGAATGAAAGGACAGCCTAGACTTGAAATAAACTTAGAAAAAATGAAGGATAACTCTATAGTCTATGATATCGTTTATTCTCCTTTAAATACAGAATTGCTTTCTAAAGCTAAAAGACTAAATTTAATAGCTATTGATGGCTTAGGAATGTTAATAAATCAAGCAGCGCCAGCTTTCGAAATGTGGCACAATAAAAAAGCTATAGTGAATGAAAAGTTGAGAGAATATGCAATTAATTATTTGAAAAAAGAGAAATAAAATGATTGTTATAGGATTAACAGGGTCAATTGCCATGGGAAAAAGTGCTATAGCAGAAATTTTTAGATCTTTTGGAGTTCCTGTTTTTGATGCCGATAGTTGTGTGCATGACCTTATAGGTTTCAACGGAAAGCTCGTTCCTATAATTGCTAAAGAATTTCCCTCTACTTTTGAAAAAAAAAGAAACGTTAGATATATTAATAGGATAAAACTTGGTAATATAATTTTTAAAAATGATAACTTAAAGAAAAAATTGGAAAAAATAATTCATCCCGAGATAGGAAAAGAAAGAAAAAGATGGAAGGATTTAGCAATAAGACAAAGGCATAAAATTATTTGTTACGATGTTCCTCTATTATATGAAACTAATGGCGAAAGAGCCTGTGATGGTGTTGTAGTAGTATCAGCGCCTCTATTTATTCAAAGACAAAGAGCGCTTAAAAGAAAAAATATGAATTTGCAAAAACTTAATAAGATTTTAAAGACACAAATGCCAGATGAACATAAAAGAAAAAGAGCAGACTTTATAGTAAATACTGGAAACGGCCTCAGGTTTTCTCGCAATCAAGTGAAAAAAATAATAAAGACGTTAACTCAATGAGAAGAATTGCACTAGATACGGAAACAACTGGTTTAAATCCACTAGATGGCCATAGAATAGTTGAAATTGGATGTATTGAATTAGAAGAAAATATTCCAACCGGAAAAGAATGGCATGCTTATATTAATCCTGAAAGGCCTATGCCAGAAGCAGCATATGCCGTGCATGGCTTGTCTGAAGAGTTTTTATTAAATAAACCAATATTCAAAGATATAGCAGGAGATTTTATTAATTTCATTAATGGCGCAGAATTAGTTATTCATAATGCAAAATTTGATATTGGCTTTTTGAATAACGAGCTAAAAAAAACAGGTCTTTCAACCATAGATTTAAAAAAAACTATAGACACAGTTCAGTTAGCAAGAGAAAAAATACCTGGCGCTGCAGCTAGTTTAGACGCTTTATGTAAAAGGTTTGATATTGATTTATCCATTCGAGAAAAGCACGGAGCTTTATTAGATGCTAAATTATTAGCTGAAGTCTATTTAGAATTAACAGGAGGCCGACAAGCAAGTTTAACACTTACCCAAAAAAACAAAGAAAAAAATAATGAGAAAAACAAGGAAGAAAAAGAGAGTATTGAAGGGCTTAAATTTACATCGATAAAGTTAACTGAAAAGGATTTAGAAGACCATAGAGAAATGCTGAAAAAAATTAACTCGCCTCTTTGGTTAAAATAATACTAATCTTGCTCTTTACCTAAGAACTTAAGAGCTCTATGTTATTAGTAATAAATATAGGTGGAAAAGAAATTGCAATATTTTGATATAATATTATTTGCCGTCATTGCTGGAGTTTTGGCAGTACGACTTTATAGAATATTAGGCATAAAATCTAAAGTCCTTTTAGAAAAAAATGAAAAAATCACCCCTAATGTTGTTAGCATTAAGAAAGAAAAAAAGGAAATAAATGAAGAAGTGAAGATAGAAAATGGGGAAGGGTTGCAATATTTACAGAAGATTCAACCTGATTTTAAAGAAGAAAGTTTTCTCCAAGGGGCCGAAAAAGCTTTAATCATGTTGTTAGAGGCTAAATATACAGCAAACAAGAAAACATTAATTAGTTTTTTAGAGGACGACATTTTTAGAATATTTGAAAAACAAATTTTAGATCAGGAGAGCAATGGGCATACAATTATAGATATTGATATTAATGTGATTGATAAAAACATTCAAGAAATTATAATGCAAGACAATGTGGCATATATCAGGGTGAACTTTAAATATAATGAAAAGTATATAGTTAAAAATAGTGACGGAAGCATATTCTTGGACTTAAGTAAAGAGGGAAGTAAAAAAACGGTTGCATGGACTTTTTCAAGACCTGTCGAGTCTGATAGCCCTAATTGGAAGCTATTTGGTGTTAATCAAATCAATTAGTTATAATTTGAATGGCGTTTAATAAAAAAGCATACAAAAGCCTATTTCTTTTATTGGTATTAATTTTATTGGCTTTTTATTTAAGCATGCAGAAAAGTGAAAAAACAAAAAGCCAAATAACCGAAGTTGACTTTTCAGAATTGCCAAATTGGGCTGAAGCATATCTCCTTCCTTCAGTAAAATCTTTTGAAAAAAGCTGCAAAGCTATTTCCTTGATCAAGCCTTCTAAAATAAATAAATTTTTTAAACTAAACGTCAATAAAGACTCATATATAACTTTTTGTAAGGCTCTTCCCGAAGTTAAAACTAATGAGGAGCTTAAATTATTAATAGAAAATAATTTTTATCCTGCATATCTTTCAAGCAAGAAGGCTCATTTTACAGGATACGTTGAACTAGAGATTAAAGGAAGGCTAGAGTTTTCTGACCAAGAAGCCCCTAATGCTGTGCCCATATTTAAAATGCCTGCGAATATTATTACAGTAGATTTAGAAAATTTTAGAGATGAATTTAAAGGAAAAAAAATAAAAGGCCTTTTATTAGAAAATGATTTCATTCCAGTTCCCTCAAGAAAAATAATCGAAAATGAAAATATGTTTAAAGAACACATTCTTGCATATATTGACGACCCTGCTTTGGCATATTTTTTACATATTCAAGGTTCTGGAGTCATAACTCTTCCCTCAGGTAAAATATTGTCAGTTGGTTATGCAGGAGATAATGGTAAGAAATATTATTCAATAGGAAAAGATTTAATTGAAAAAGGAATTATTAAAAAAGAAGATATGTCTATGCAGTCTATTTTAACTTGGATGAAAAATAATCAGCAAGAAGCTTTCGATTTGATGCAAAAAAATAATAGATTCATTTTTTTTCGTGAAAGAAAGAATATGGAATTGCCAGAAGGCTCGAGCGGAGTTGAGGTAACTCCTATGTATTCTGCAGCCATTGATAATAAACATATTCCTTATCACCTACCTTTGTGGGTCCAGGTAGATAACTTTCATATAAATAGAGATAATAAAGAATTAACTAATATTTTTATAGCTCAAGATACAGGCTCTGCAATTAAAGGGCTTACAAGAATGGACTTATTTTTAGGAAAGGGCAAAGAGGCAGAAGTGATTGCAGGGAAGCTTAGTTCTTCAGGAAAAATTTGGGCTTTAATACCTAGAGGAGATTAAGTCTTTTGATTTTTTTTACAAAAAACTTGATTCTTAGAGTTTTTATTAGGTAGACTTAGAAACTAAATTAAAAATAACCTTTCCTATTAGGAGAGAATAGGAAATTTTGGAGGAGAGAAGAATGACTAAATTTTTATTAACTATATCAACTAGTATAGTTGCTATGTTTATTTGGGTTGGCGCTTCATTTGCTGACGGGCATTGTAATAAGTACGCCGACTTAAAAGGAAAAGCATGGGTTGATGGCGACTGCATGGAAACACCACTAGGTGAAAAATGGTGGCCAAACCCATTATGGGGTGCAGATGATCAAGCTGGTTCAACAAATTGGTATAAAAAACCAGAAGTTGTAAAAAGAGCTTTAGCGATGGTTAAAAAAGGACAGACTATGCAATTAGGACATCCTTATACTGCAGACCAGCCAATGTTTGGTGCGCGTAAATTCGTATTACGTATTCCAGGTGCCCCAACCGGTGGTGCTTTTGGACCAAATAAAATAATGTGGAACGATGAGTTTCTTGCTACAGAAATAGGGCAAGCCGGAACACAGTTTGATGGCCTTGGGCATATTGGAGTTCAAGTAGGTGCTGATGGAGATAAAACAGAAATGCGTTGGTATAATGGGATTACTGTTCAAGAAATGAATGGTGCTTATGGTTTAGCTAAACTTGGTACAGAGCATCTTAATCCAATTGTTGCTAGAGGTATATTAATTGATGCCGCAGCAGTAAGAGGAGTAGAGGCAATGGAAGCTGGCGACGTAATAACTATGGCTGATGTTAAAAAAGCTTTAGAAATGCAAGGCATGTCTGACTATAAAATGATGCCAGGTGATGCTATATTATTCCACACAGGCTGGGATCAATATTGGGTAGTAGATAATGTTAAATACAACAGCGGCTGTCCAGGAATTGGAATGGAAGTGGCTCGTTGGATTGCAGGCGGTCAAGCCGGTGTAACAGGTTTTGATACATGGCCAGGTGATGCGATTCCAAATCCAGATCCAGACTGTGTTTTCTGTGTTCACCAATATCTGCAAACACGTCACGGTATAATCAACCAAGAAAACTTAAACACAAGTAAATTGGTTGATGCAGGTGTTTATGAGTTTGCTTATATATACAACCCTGTTCCAATTGTTGGAGCAACAGGTTCAATTGGCCATCCAACAGCAATGTGGTAGGCTATATAATATAAGTTAAGACTTTATTATAATTAAAAGGAGCGTATTTTTATATGCTCCTTTTTTTTATTTAATTTATAGTATTCTTTATTTATTTATTCTTATAAGATATAAGATCCAAGCTTACTAGTTGCTAAAGGAAATTAAATATTATGAAAAACATTTTAAATGTTGAAGATTTACAAAGCATGGCTAGAAAACGAGTGCCGAAAATGTTTTATGAGTATGCTGACTCTGGCTCCTGGTCTGCAGAGACTTATAAAGCTAATGAAAATGATTTTTCTAAAATAAAATTTAGACAAAGAGTGGGAGTTAATATTGAAAACAGGACCCTATCTAAAACTTTTTTAGGAAAAAAGGTTTCTATTCCTTTGGCTCTGGCTCCAACCGGCCTCTGTGGAATGCAACATTATAACGGAGAAATTTTGTCTGCGCAAGCAAGTGAAGAATTTGGTATTCCTTTTACCCTTTCAACTATGAGCATCTGCTCTATTGAAGATGTTGCAGAAGCAACATCACAGCCTTTTTGGTTTCAACTATATGTGATGAGAGACAAGGCTTTTATTTCTAATTTATTGAATAGAGCGCAAGATGCAGGTTGCAATGTTTTACAGATTACTATGGATTTAAATATTTTAGGTCAAAGACATGCAGATGTTAGAAATGGATTGTCTGCACCACCAAAATTTAAGCTCAAACATATTAAACAAATAATTACTAAGCCCAGATGGGCCTTAGGTATGTTAAGAGCAAAGAGACATTTTTTTGCTAATGTAGTGGGGCATGCCGAAGGTGTAACGGATAGTGGGGCTTTATGGTCTTGGATTGCCGAACAATTTGATTCTACTTTTTCATGGAAGGATTTAGATTGGATAAGAAACCAATGGAAAGGAAAAATTTTATTAAAGGGCATTTTAGACCCTGATGATGCTGAAAAAGCAGCACAACTTGGCTATGATGGAATTATCGTTTCTAATCATGGCGGACGCCAGCTAGATGGTGCTTTATCATCTATTTCTGCCCTTCCATATATAGTTGATAAAGTTGCAAATAAGATGGAAGTCTATATGGATGGAGGAATTAGGTCAGGACAAGATATTTGTAAAGCGTTATGTTTAGGCGCTCAAGGCGTTTTAATTGGGAGGCCTTTTTTATATGGCCTAGGCGCAAATGGCAAAGCAGGAGTAACTCGATGTCTGGAAATAATGAGAGATTCCTTAGATGAAAGCATAGGATTCTTAGGTGAAAATGATGTAAATAATTTGAGTAGAAAAAATGTTTTATATACATCATATAAAAAAGGGGCCTTTGATTAAATTCTAAATATAGCACTTTAAATATTTTTAAAAATAAAGAAGCTTGAAATGGTAAAAAATAAAAATAATAACTTTTCAGAGGACGATGCGAAGCTATGGGAGTCAGTTTCAAGTAAGGCAAAAAAATATAAAAAACCAAATAGGATAATTCTAAATAGTGAGAAGAAAAGTATCAGACCAATAAAAAAAGAGACTATAAGTGAGAATAAAAGCGAGAACATTATAAATAAAATAAAGATAAAAAAAGAAGTCTTAAGAAAGGATAAAAAAAATAATTTAGAAGGACTGGACCCTAAAAAAATTCCATCAGGCATATCTTTAAAACAAGCTCAAGAACTTAAAAAAGGAAAATTAAGACCAGAAAAAGTTTACGACTTACATGGATATACGCAATTTAGAGCACATAATTATTTGAATGATGAGATTATAAAGTGCTATAAGAAAAATATAAGAAAATTACTTATAATAACAGGAAAAAAATTGGGAGCTACGGGAGCAGAAGGTGTTCTTAAGAGAGAAGTTCCTAAGTGGCTAAACCTCTCTCCACTGAGAGAAATTATTTTGATGACATCTTGGGCAACGCCTCGTGATGGGGGCGAGGGAGCGTTATATGTTTTATTAAAAAGATACAAAGAAATAAACAATTAATTATGTATAAGAGATATATTATTATATTATAAAAATTCTTAAAAAAGTATAAATTGGAAGAGCAAATGCGTAATGCAAAAGTAGAGAGAAATACAAAAGAAACAAAGATTTCAGCTACAGTAAATTTAGACGGCACTGGTTCATCAAAAATAGAGACAGGCATCGGGTTTCTTGATCATATGGCAGAACAAATTTCCCGTCACGGACTAATAGATATTAATTTAAAAGCAAAAGGTGATTTACACATTGATAACCATCACACAACAGAGGATTCAGGATATGTATTAGGTGATGCTATTGCTAAAGCATTAGGAGAAAGGAAAGGCATTAATAGATATGGGACTTCGTATATACCTATGGATGAAACTTTGACAAGAGTCGTTATAGATTTGTCTGGTAGGCCCTATTTAGTCTGGAAAGTTGCTTTTACACAAAAAAAATTGGGAGAGATGGATACTGAACTTTTCAAAGAGTGGTTTCAAGCATTCTCTCAAGCCTTAGGAGCAAATATCCATGTTGAAAATCTATATGGAACTAATAATCATCATATAATTGAATCCTGCTATAAAGGTTTAGCGAGGTCATTAAGAGATGCCGTTCAAATAGTTCCAAGAATATCTGGTAAAGTACCATCTACAAAAGGCGTTTTAAGAAAAGACGGCTAAGAAGAGAGATAATTATATGTATGTAGGAATTATAGATTATGGATCGGGTAATATCCGCTCTGTTTTAAAGTCATTTGAAAAAGCAGCTAGTTTGGTCTCTACAGAAATACAAATTAAAATAATTAAGAATGCTGACGAACTAAAAAAAATAGAAAAAATAGTATTGCCTGGAGTTGGAGCATTTGCAGATTGCATGGAAGGATTAAAGAGCCGAGTAAATCTGATAGAAATGTTAAATAAGAAAGTTATAGAAGAAAAAAAACCTTTTTTAGGAATATGTGTAGGTATGCAATTATTAGCTAATAGTAGCTCAGAATATGGCCATACTAAAGGACTTTCTTGGTTAGATGGAGAGGTAGAAAATATAAAAATTATAAACGAAGACATAAAAATTCCTCATATGGGATGGAATTCTATAATATTTGATAAAGATGATCCTTTATTAATTAATATTAAAAAAGGCGAGGATTTTTATTTTGTACATTCTTATCAATTTAATGTAAAAGAAAATAATTTTGTGCTTGCAAAAACAAATTATGGGGCAGATATAACAGCCATAGTTTTAAAAAATAATATCTTAGGAACGCAGTTTCATCCCGAGAAAAGTCAGAGAGCAGGAATTCAATTTATTAAAAATTTTTTAGAATGGAAGCCATGAAAAGTAACAGTAAAAAGTTATCAGTAAATTTGATCAATAAATTTAATGTAGGAGAGTTACAAGAGCTCTGCAAGGCTACAGAAGAAGCTATAGAAAAAGGTATAGGTTTTAGTTGGATTAAGCCACCCCCTAGACAAAATTTAGAAAATTATTGGAAAGGAGTACTTGCTATGCCTCAAAGAAAACTTTTTATTGGAAGCTTTGAAGGTGCAGTTGCAGCATCCCTTCAACTAGTATTCCCAAATAAAAGTAATGAAGCATCATCTTTTTCTGCAAGTATTGATACGCATTTCGTATCCCCATGGGCCAGAGGGCATGGCTTAGCGAGAATGCTGCTTGAAGCTGGTGAAGAATTAGCATATCAGAATGGCTTTAGCCAAATTTTATTAGAGGTTAGAGAAACTCAAAATAGAGCGATTAGTTTATATGAAAACGCTGGTTACATTAGATGGGGAGAGTTGCCGGCTTATCATATAGTAAATGAAAAGGTTGTGGGAGGTTACTATTATCATAAAAGAATAGATAAAAAACAATGATTTTTTTTCCAGCAATAGACTTAAAAGATGGAAAATGTGTCAGATTAAAACAAGGCGACATATCCAGATCTACTGTGTTTGATTTAGACCCCGTGGCAAGAGCAAAATCTTTTTATGATGCCGGTTGTTCTTGGCTACATTTGGTAGACTTAAATGGCGCGTTTGAAGGAAAGCCTATAAACCATAAAATAGTAGAAAGCATTATAAAAAATGTTGATATAAAAATTCAATTAGGCGGAGGAATAAGAAATCTTGACACTATTGACTTTTGGATAAAGGCAGGCATTAAAAGATTAATTATAGGAACTATGGCTTTAAAAAAACCGGAGTTAGTTATAGAGGCTTGTAAAAAATACCCAGGAAAAATCGCTTTAGGAATAGATGTAAGAAATGGAAAAATAGCAACAGAGGGCTGGGTAGAGCAATCACAAATTTCAGCTATGGATTTAGTAAAAAAGTTTAAGTCCGTAAATGTTTCTGCCATTATTTATACTGATATTAGTAGAGACGGCATTCTGATGGGCCCTGCACTTGAAGAGACATTAGTTTTCGCAAAGAATACTAATATACCAACTATAATATCAGGAGGAGTTTCATCAGAAAAAGATATAAGACAAATAAAAAAGATGGCAAATGAAGGAATCTTAGGCGTTATAAGCGGAAGAGCAATTTATGATAACAGATTAAATGTTTCAGAATGTAATAAAATATTAGGTAAATAATGTTAAAGACAAGAATTATACCATGCCTCGATGTTAAAGATGGCCGAGTAGTTAAAGGAATAAACTTTGTAGATTTGGTTGATGCTGGAGACCCTGTTGAGCAAGCTAAAGTATATGATAAGCAAGGAGCGGACGAATTATGTTTTTTAGACATAACAGCAAGTTCAGACAACAGAAACATTTTATTAGATGTTGTAAGAGAAACTGCTAACCAATGCTTCATGCCTTTAACCGTTGGGGGTGGTGTGAGAGAATTATCAGATATTAGAAATCTTCTTCTAGCAGGAGCTGATAAAGTGGGAATAAATACTAGCGCTATAACTAACCCTGATTTAATTCAAGATGGAGCTAACAAGTTTGGTTCTCAGTGCATAGTGGTGGCTATTGATGCAAAAAAAATTAACGATAAATGGATAGTTTTTACTCATGGAGGCAGAAAAGAAACAAAGCTAGATGCAATTAAATGGGCACAATTTGTCGTAGATAAAGGAGCTGGGGAGTTGTTAGTTACTTCAATGGATAGAGATGGAACTGGAAGTGGTTTTGATCTAGAGTTATTAAAAGAAATCACTTCTAAAGTTACGGTGCCCGTTATTGCTTCTGGCGGTGTTGGAACCTTGAAACATTTAGTTGAAGGAGTTAAGATTGGGGGTGCAAGCGCAGTTTTAGCAGCATCAATTTTTCATTTCGGAAAATATAAGATAAAAGATGCAAGAAAAGCAATGACAGATGCAGGCCTTAATACTAGGCTATAAATAATATATTTGTATTGCTAGGCAGGATTAATTTAATGACATATAAAAATAAATTTGAAAAACTAGAAGATTTGTGGAAAACCATTGAGGACAGAGCTGTAAACGCATCACCAGAAGATTCATATGTTTCTAGTTTGATTTCAAAAGGCGTCAAAGAGTGCGCAAAAAAACTTGGAGAAGAGGGATTAGAAACATCATTAGCGGCAATTACCCTGAATAAGGAAGATACTACAAAAGAATCTGTAGATTTGCTTTTCCATCTTTTAGTATTGTGGAAAGTAGTTGGATTAAAACCAGAAGAAATAATGGAAGAGCTTAAAAAAAGAGAATCAGTTTCTGGCCTTATAGAGAAAAAAAATAGAAAATAAGAGTTTAAAAATTGCATAAAAAATATAATAAAAATAATATTTTTTTTAAAATAATTAATGGGGAAATACCTTGTGATAAGGTTCTGGAAACTAAGCATAGCTTAGCTTTTAAAGATATTAACCCTCGAGCAAAGATTCATATATTATTAATACCAAAAAATCCCTACTTAAATTTAAACGATTTTATTTCATCTGCAGATAAGCTTGAAAAGCTTGATATTTTTAATGCTATTTCTGAGGTAGTGAGCTTATATAATTTGGAGGAATCAGGCTATAGGCTTTTAACTAATGTAGGAAAAGATGGTCACCAAGAAGTACAACACCTCCATTTTCATATTTTAGGAGGACAGCCTTTAGGAAGCTTTATAAAAAAATTAGAAATAAATTAAATTTTTTCTTCTAAAGCATCCCAGAACTTCTCGCTTATATTAGAATTATCAAATAAAGATATTTCTTGTACTCCTGTTGGAGAAGTGACATTAATTTCTGTTAAATAATCCCCAATAATATCTAATCCTACGAGAATTAATTCTTTATTCTTTAATTCTTCTTTAAGAGCTTCACATATTTCTAGCTCTCTATTATTGAGTATTTTTTTTTCAGCCTTTCCTCCTACATGCAGGTTTGATCTTGCTTCCCCTTTAGGAGGAATTCTATTTACTGCACCAGCAATTTCTCCGTTTATCATTATAACTCTGCAATCCCCATTTCTCACTTCAGGAAGATACCTTTGTATTATTAGAGGCTCATTAGAATATTCAAAAAACATTTCTAATAAAGATGAAATATTTGGATCATCTTCTCTAATATGAAAAACTTGTTTACCCCCGTTTCCATAAAGAGGCTTTACTATGATTTCTCTAAACTCTTTTTTAAATTTATTAATTTCTATAAGATCTCTAGTAATTAATGTTTCAGGAATAAACTCTTTAAATTTATTAACAAATATTTTTTCCGGAGCATTCCTAACCTCAAAAGGATTGTTTACTACAAAAGTATTTGGATGAAGGTTTTCTAAAAGATGTGTGTTTGTAATATATGTCATATCAAATGGAGGATCTTGTCTTAATAAGATAGCGTCTTCTGTTGATAAATCTTTTTTTTCTTCTTCAGAAAGAAGAACATGTTCTCCAATTTTATGTTGAATATTTATTATATTTTTTCCTTTAGCTGTAATTTTGCCGTTACAATACGTTAAGTCTTTAGGATTATAATAAAATAATTCGTGCCCTCTTTTAAAGGCTTCTAAAGCTAGCGCAAAAGTGGTATCGGATTTAGTATCTATTAACTCTATTGGATCCATTTGAATTGATATTTTAGACATAAGTTATTATTGCCTTCTTTTATCATTTTTTAGAATTATGTGGCTTACAACTTTTGTCACACCTTTAACAGTTCTAGCATGGTGTATAACTTTGTCTAATTCTTCATCATTTGCAGCAATACCTATTAAATAAATCACTTGCTTTGAAACTGAATGACTAAAATTTATATCTGAAATTTCTGTGTCTGCAATGAGAAGACCTGATAAAGATAGTGAAATTCTAGCATCTTTTGCTTCGCTTACTAAGGACGAATCTTTCCCAACTGTAATTTCATTTAAAACATCTTTTATTTTAGGCGAAATTTCCCATGTAATTTGAGCAGCTTGATCTCTTAAATCTTTTGAGTGTACATTTCCAACTAGTAAAACCCTTTGTTCAATTATTTGAATATCTACATTTACAAAGAGCTTTTCTGTATTAGATCTAAATAATGCTTCTTGTATTTGTAGCTCTAGTTTTAAATCAATAGCAGCATCTTTTACAGATCTTTCCTGAACAGTCGCAAGACCTACAGTTGCAACTCCTCCTATAAGCGCACTTGCACAGCCTCCTAAAAAAATAAAAATTATAAATAGAGCTAAATATTTATTTATAAATTTATGCATTTTATATCCTCTTTAATTTAAAAATTTTATTCCTTTAATGATATTGCTAGTTTATAGATATAATCACTTTTAATGGAAGTGATTTTTGAAATTTCTTTTGAGGCTCTTGAAGCGCCTAATTTCGGAAGCTTCTTTTTAAGCATATTTATAATGTCTTGATCTTTAAAAATATCTACAGGTGTTTCTGGCTTTTCTATTAGGACCACTATTTCTCCTTTTATATTTTTATTTTTTAGCAAGCTCATAACATCTCTTATGCTTCCTCTAATATTTTCTTCATATAACTTTGTAATTTCTCTAATTATACTAATATTTCTATTTCCTAATAATTCATGTAATTCTTCCAATAGCTTATTGAGCCGTAATGCGTTTTCAAACATTATTACGGAGTAATTTTGTTTCACTAAAGAAGAAATTTTTATTCTTCTTAACGCTTTTTTTCTTGGAAGAAAGCCTATAAAAATAAATTGGTCGGAGCTAATACCGGAAACTGACATTGCTGCTGTTAAGGCGCTAGGGCCAGGAATGCTTTTAACTTCTATATTTTTTTCTAACGCTGATCTTATTAATTTATATCCAGGATCTGAAATTAGTGGAGTGCCCGCATCTGATACTAAGCCTATGTTAAAACCATCGTTTAGCTTTTTTAATATAAACGGGGTTGTCCTAGATGAATTATGATCATGGTAAGATATAAGCTTATCTTTATAATTTATTTTATGTATTCTACATAATTTTGATGTAATCCGAGTGTCTTCACAGGCAATAAAATCCATTTCATCTAGTGTTTTTATTGCTCTAATAGTAATATCTTCTATGTTTCCAATAGGCGTAGATATTACATAAATGCTTCCTGTGTTTTTTGTTTTCATAATGCCCTATAATTATATAGTGTTATATTACTATAATTTAAAAAGGTTACAATTTGTGAAATATTTATTTTTAATTTTTTTTATATTCGTTATTTCTTGCTCAATAGAAACTTTTGAAAGAGAAGAAATTGTTATTGTGAAAAGTAATCAAATAAAAAAGAATAATGAAGCAGAGATAATCAATGAAAAAGAAAAAACTAATAATAAAAAAATTATAAGCACTGTTGAAAAAGATAATAATACAAGTAAAAAAAGCGTAAGCACTGTTGAAAAAGATAATAATATAAGTAAAAAAATTATTGAAGTGCCTAAACCTATGGAAAAAATGGAGCAAGATAAGTTAACTGAAAAAGAAGCTTATGATGTTTCGTTTAATGAAATTATAAAAATAGGAATTTTACTTCCTTTTTCTGGAAAAAATAAAAAGCTAGGAAGGTCTATTTCTAATGCTTTAGAAATGGCTTTATTTGAAACAAAGTCTGAAAATATAGAACTAATATTTAAGGATTCAGGCGATGATTTAGATTCAGCAACTAAGGCTTCAAAAGAGTTAGAAAAAGAAGGTGCTGCAATAATTATTGGCCCTGTTTTTTCTTTTCAAGCATCAGAAATACGAAAAATAATAAGAGAAGATATACCAATATTTTCTTTTACTAACGATGAATCTGTTAAATCTAAGGGTTTGTGGTCATTAGGTTTTTCACCTAAACAACAAATAGAAACAATATTTCAAGAGATGATAAATCATTCTGTATCAACTATCTCTATAATAGTTCCCGAAAATATTTACGGAGATATTATTTTACAGGCAAGCAGAAAGGAGAGCATTCTAAAAAATATAAAAATTAATCAAATTTATAGATATAATAAAAAAGCGCGTGATTTCTCAGATTTTAGTAAATATTTGAATAAAGATAATTCTTTAGTTAATGAAGGCTTATTAATTATTGCTTCTGGCAAACAATTAAAAGAGATCTCTTCTAGAGCTCAGTATCGAGGATTCAACCCTAAGGAAACAAAGTATTTCGGAATATCTGGGTGGAATGATGCCGAGATTTTAGGAGAGCCTTCCTTACTTGGGGGGCATTTTGTTGCTCCTCAACAACTATCATATGAGACATTTGTATCAAGATATTTTAAATTATATGACATGGTGCCAAATGAAATAAGTGGGTTGGGCTATGATATTTTAGCTTTATTATCAATTGGTTTAAAAAACTCACACAATACTCAGGAATTATTAAAATTTTTAACTAACCCAGTAGGCTTTAATGGAATTTTTGGTCTTTTTAAAGTATCTAGTCAAGGAGATTTTTATAGAAAATTCATACCATATGAGGTTATGGAAAGAAATTTTGTAAAGAAATATAGATAAACAAGTATTCAATTATAATATTATTTTATTAATAATATGATTTAGAATGGGAACGCCTTTATTTGTTATTCTGAGCATATTATTAAACGTTTCTATTAAACCTAATTTATTGAATTTATAATATTCATTTTCATCGATTATTAAATCTTTTTGTCTAATATTTAAATTATCGAAAAGTTTTTTAATGTTCACTCCTTTTCTTAGCCTTAAACCAGTTAATAAGATTTCTTTAGCTCGTGTCTTATTAGATATTTCTATTTTTTCATAGAAGCTAGATTTTTCTTTTAAAAATTTACTTAGCCATATATTTGGAGCGGAAAATTTTTGAGTAGCATACCATTTTTTATTAACAATTATTCTTCCATGTGCTCCAGGCCCAATACCACAGTATTCACTTCCTTGCCAAATATCTAAGTTATGTATACATTCTGAACCTTTAATTGCATAATTGGAAATCTCATATTTCTCAAGTTTAGCACTATTAAGTAAGTCATCAGTAAGATTATAAAGATTTAAAAGTATTTCCTCTTCAGGTAGAGAAAATTTTCCATCTCTATAAGAAGCATAGAAAGGTGTTCCTTTTTCTATTGTTAATTGATAAGCAGACATGTGCTCTTCAGCTAAATTAATAGCCTCTTTAAGCTCTTCTTCCCACTTTTTTTCATTTTGATTTGGAAGACCATAAATTAAATCAAATGAAATTCTGTTAAAATATCGTTTTGCAATTTCAAGGGCCTTAAAACTATCTTGAGCCGTATGGTTTCTTCCTAGAAAATTTAGAGAATTATTATTTAATGATTGAAATCCTAGAGAAAGCCTATTTACTCCTGTTTCATAGAGGCTTTTAAAATTATTTATCTCTACACTTGATGGGTTTGCCTCCATAGTAATTTCTACAGAACTCGAAAAAGTCCATTTTTTTGCTAATTGGTTTAAAATAGATTCTATTAAATAAGTTGGCATTAAACTAGGGGTGCCCCCACCAAAAAAAACACTTTTTACATTTCTATGCCCTAATAAATTTTGTTCCATATTGATTTCACTTTTATAAGACTTCTCCCATTCTTGACTTTCAATTTTAGATTTAGAAATATGACTATTAAAGTCACAGTAAGGACATTTTTTTAAACAATATGGCCAGTGAATATATACTGAAATATCTTTATTATTTATTAACAATAATATTCTCTTTAAATTTTTTGAATGCTATAGCTCTATGGCTTATTAATTCTTTTTTTAAAGGGTCCATTTCGCCAAAAGTCATAGTATTATTTTTTGGAATAAAAATTGGATCATAACCAAAACCCATTTCTCCTTTTTTAGGAAAAGTTAAAGTGCCATTTATTTTTCCTTCAAATACATATTCTTCATTTTTTTCATTCACTAATGCTAAAGCACAAATAAAATAAGCTTTCTTATTATTTATATTTTTAAGTTTTTCTTCTATTAATAACATTGCTTTATTAAAATCTTTTTTGGGCCCTGCCCAACGAGCAGAATATATACCAGGGGCACCATTTAAGCCTTCCACACATAGCCCAGAATCATCGGCTAAAGAAGTGGTATTAGATAATTTTTTTGCATTTCTTGCTTTTATTAAAGCATTTTCTTTGAAGCTATTTCCATTCTCAATTGGTTCAATATCAGAAAAATTAGAAATTGGTAAAGCTTTTATCCCAATATCATTTAGCAAGGTATTAATTTCTTTTACTTTTCCTTCATTATGGCTAGCTATTACTATTTCTCTAGGAATCTTTATTTTATTTTTCATTTTTAATAGCTTTCGATTGTATTTCAAATAATTTATCACACTCTTCGCAGGCCATATCTGTTAATAGATATAGTTGCTTTTTACTAAAATTTCCTTTTTCAGCGGTGGCTTGTACTTCTATTAAATTACTAGGCTTAGAAATTATAAAATTAGCATCTATTTCTGCATTACTATCTTCAAAATAATCGAGATCTAAAAGCTCTTTGCCTTTATAAATGCCACAAGAAATTGCAGCAATTTGATTTAATATGGGGCTTTCTTCTAAAACTTTTTGTTCTAACAGAGAATTAATTAATAACCATAAAACCACCCAACCACCTGTAATAGATGCTGTTCTAGTTCCCCCGTCAGCATTTAAAACATCACAATCTATTTTAATTTGCATTTCGTTGAGTTTATTTAAATCTAGAGCCGCTCTCAATGATCTGCCTATTAACCTCTGTATTTCTAAGGTTCTTCCAGTTTGCTTTCCTTTTGAAGACTCTCTATTATTTCTTGTATGCGTTGCTGCAGGAATCATTCCATATTCTGCAGTTAGCCAACCTTTACCTGATCCCTTTAACCAATTAGGAACGGTTCTTTCCAATGAAGCAGTACATACAACACTTGTATCACCAATACTGATAAGGCAAGAGGCATCGGCATTTTTAATATATCCTTGTAATATATTTACATTTCTGGCTTGGCTAGTTTTTCTGCCAGATTCTCTTTTTATTATCTTATTATTCATTTATAATTTCCCCTACAATATTATAACTATATATATAATATATAAAGAGAGAAAGATTATTGAATAAATTAAAAAATAATATGACGCTTTTATCCTCACTAGATAACAGGTCCAGAACTATTTTGCAGCATATTGTAGAATCATATTTAGAAACGGGAAATCCTATAGGCTCTAATACTTTATCTAAAAAAATTTCACCATCTTTAGCTTCTGCAACCATTAGAAATGTTATGTCAAATTTAGAAGGCTTAAATTTATTAAAATCCCCTCATATTTCTGCTGGAAGAATACCAACTGAAACAGGGCTAAAGCTTTTTATTGATGGCTTATTACAAGTAGGAGATATTTCTAGTGATGAAAAAAAGAGCATAGAAGCTTTATCAGCTGGAATGGGAAAAAGCTTAAATAATATTTTAAGTGAAACTTCTGCGGCTTTATCTGGCCTTTCTAATTGTGTCAGTTTAGTCATGGCCCCTACCTTTGAGAGAGCTATCAAACATATAGAGTTTGTTCCAATAGATAATGATAAAGCTTTAGTAGTTATAGTTGATATTTTTGGTCTTGTAGAAAATAGAATAATAGATATTCCAAAAGGAACACCTGCAGGTAATTTGATTGAAGCATCAAATTTTATAAATGCAAGAGCTGTAGGAGGGACTCTTGAAGAAACAAAAAAGCAAATTGAAGAAGAGTTGCTAATTCATAGGAAAGAGATAGATGTAATTTCCGAAAAAGTTATTAAAGCAGGGCTTGCGGTGAAGACCGAAGATATGGATTATCCTTCATTAATAGTTACAGGAAAAAATAATATTTATAGCGATTTAAATACGCAGGAGGATTTTAAAAAAATAAATGAATTATTTGAAAAAATTGAACAGGGCCAAACTTTAACTGAACTTCTAAAAAACTCTCTGTCTGGAACAGGCGTTCATGTCTTTATAGGAGCGGACAATAAATTATTTGATTATTCTGGTTGTTCTATGATTGTTGCCCCATTTAAAAGTAAAGATAATAAGACTAAAGCCAAAACTTTGGGGGCAATAGGAGTTATAGGCCCTATAAGAGTAAACTATGGAAAAATTATTCCTATGGTTGATTTTACTGCTCAGGCAATTTCAAAGTTATTTAAATAATTACTTGTATATACATTGTTTAATCACAATATTTACTTTAAATATTAATAGGAGCCCTTATGACAAAAAAGACTAAGAATAAAAAAACATCATCTAAAATAAACCACGAAGATGAAGTAAAAGAAGAATTATCAGAAAATAATAGTGGAGAAAAAGCCTCGGAAGATATTGAAGCCTTAAAAGAAGAGTTAGCAGAAGCTAATGATGCTAAGCTAAGAGCTTTAGCTGAAGTTGAAAATATGAGAAGGAGAATGGAAAAAGAAAAACAAGAAAATGCTAGATACGGAGCTTCTAATTTAGCAAGAGGCATTTTTTCTGTTTTGGATAATTTTGATAGGGCTTTATTGGCCTCTCCTAAAGATTTAAAAAATAAAAAGGATATAGAAAAAAATTATATTTCCCTTCATGAGGGCGTTGAACTTACTGTTAAGGAAATTTTAAATACTTTAAATCAAAATGGAATAGAAGTTATTGTGCCATCTAAAGGAGATCCTTTTGACCATAATTTTCATCAAGCAATGTTAGAAGTTCCAACAAATGAATTTGAGCCTGGATGTATATGTGAGGTTTTACAATCTGGCTATAAAATTTATGATAGACTATTAAGGCCCGCAATGGTTGGCGTTAGTAAAAAAGAGTAATAATAAATAAGGTTATAAATATGGATGTTTTGACATTAGGTGATACTTCTTTTGAAATGCCTTTAGATCCCGCATGGGAGGTTACCTACTTTGATGAAGATTATTCAAAAGCAGATGTGCGATTTAATACAGGAAAATATCCGGTTTTAGGTGTAAAAATTATTAGTCTTGATGAGCCAAAGTATAAAAAAAATAATAAGCTTAAAGATTATTTATTTGATCCCATTTTAATTGAATCTCACCCTGATTTGCAAATAAAGATTTCTCCAAATGAAGTCTATGGAATTGAATATCAAGCTAACCTTGAGTCTGGAGAGAAGGTAAAGGTGTGGAGAAAAGCAACTATAATAGGCTCTAGAACTGTTAGGCTTGTGACCTTGGCGCTATCGTGGATGTCAAACCCTTCATCAGATAAAGCAGTAAATAATATTTTGAAAGAAATAGAAAAGAAATTGGAGCAGTGTAACTTTATTGCTAAAGAAACTAATTTAGATATTGAGGCTAAGGTTTCAGCAAGAATATCAAGATTGAAACAGGAGGTAATATCTCCTTGGAATGGGTTAAGTATTTTAATGCCCGCGTCTTGGCCATATGAAATAAATAAACAAGAAAAAACTTTAGTGAGCAGGGTCACAGGTTATGAGGAGGCTATGGTTTTTTTAAATTGTGATGAAATAAATATTCCAGATAGCACTAAAATAACACCTGAATATATGCAGCAAATTGCCTCTTCTATTGGAGAAGACGAAAAAATTAAAGACATTTCTTTGCTTTCAACAGGGAAGGAAGTTTATCTCATTTCTTGTAACAAGGCGGAAAAGGATGGCGATGCAGGTTTGGTCTTAAATAATTATTTTTGGCATATTTTTGCAGTTAAAGAAAAAGTTATGATAAGATTACACTTTACATACGTTTTTCCAGATATGGATGACAAGTTTTTATATCAAATAGTTAATGTTCTTAATGAAAATATAAAAAACTTAAAGCTAGAGTAATTTTTTTATATTTAAGGCTTGTGTTTCAAATTTTAATCCCCATATAACAGCTGCAGACTAATTTTTAATAAATTTTAAAGAGAGAAAAAATAATGGGTAAAGTAATTGGAATCGATTTAGGTACTACGAACAGCTGTGTTGCAGTTATGGAGGGAGGTAATGCGAAAGTTATAGAAAATGCAGAGGGCGCCAGAACAACCCCTTCTATTGTTGCCTTTACTGAAAATAATGAAACTTTAGTAGGCCAAGCTGCAAAAAGACAAGCAGTGACGAACCCTGAGAATACTTTATTTGCCATTAAAAGATTGATAGGAAGACCTTTTACAGACGAAAAAGTTACTAAAGATAAAGACATGGTTCCATATAAAATTGTTAAATCAGACGGAGGAGATGCCTGGGTGAATGCTGCTGGTAAGGACTACGCTCCAAGCCAAATAAGTGCATTTACTTTACAAAAAATGAAAGAGACAGCGGAAGCACATTTGGGACATGAGGTAACAGAAGCAGTTATTACTGTGCCAGCATATTTCAATGATGCACAACGCCAGGCCACTAAAGATGCAGGAAAAATTGCAGGTTTAGACGTTTTAAGAATAATTAATGAGCCAACAGCGGCAAGTTTATCATATGGCTTAGACAAAAAAGAATCGGGCACTATAGTTGTATATGATTTAGGAGGCGGTACTTTCGATGTATCTGTATTAGAAATAGGTGATGGTGTTTTTGAAGTAAAGTCTACAAATGGAGATACTTTTTTAGGTGGCGAAGACTTTGATACAAAAGTAGTTGAGTATTTAGTTGATGAATTTAAAAAAGAAAATGGAGTGGATTTAAAAACAGATAATTTAGCATTACAAAGATTAAAAGAAGCTGCAGAAAAAGCTAAAATAGAACTGTCATCTACTGCTCAAACAGATATTAATTTACCATTTATTACAGCAGATGCCTCTGGGCCAAAACACTTAACTCTTAAATTTACAAGAGCAAAATTAGAAAGCCTTGTAGAAGATTTTGTAAAAAGAACTATCGAGCCATGTAAAGCAGCGTTAAAAGATGCTGGAGTTACAGCTAGTGATATAGATGAGGTAGTGTTAGTTGGCGGTATGACTCGTATGCCAAAAATTATAGAGACAGTTAAAGATTTTTTTGGAAAAGAACCTAATAAGGGAGTTAATCCTGATGAATGTGTTGCTTTAGGAGCAGCTATTCAAGGGGCTGTACTAGCAGGAGATGTTAAAGATGTTTTATTATTAGACGTAACACCTTTATCTCTAGGTATTGAAACTTTGGGTGGAGTTTTTACTAGATTAATAGAGAGAAATACCACTATACCAACAAGAAAAAGTCAGACTTTTTCTACTGCGGAGGATAATCAAACGGCCGTTACGATTAGAGTTTTTCAGGGAGAACGAGAAATGGCAGTCGATAATAAAATGCTAGGAAACTTTGACTTAGTTGGAATTCCTCCAGCCCCAAGAGGCATGCCCCAGATTGAAGTAACATTTGATATCGATGCGAACGGTATAGTAAATGTATCTGCTAAAGATAAAGCTACAAATAAAGAGCAAAAAATTAAAATACAGGCTTCTGGTGGCTTATCGGACTCAGATATTGAAAATATGGTCAAGGATGCAGAGTCACATGCCGAAGAAGACAAAAAGAAAAAAGAATCTATTGATGCTAGAAATCAAGCTGATGCTTTAG
>CETH01176027.1_pt1 | contig 53012 bp, 47 predicted proteins | sample 361461 | NCBI WGS metagenome assembly CETH01 (sample SAMEA2622695, study PRJEB7988) | marine metagenome | isolation source: saline water (ENVO:00002010), including | reverse complement strand
TTAAATTTTTTAAAATTGATATTACTAAAGGTTTAAATTTAAAAAAAAATTTTAAAAAATATAAATATGATGTAGTTATTAATCTAGCGGCCCAAGCAGGAGTCAGATATTCTATTTATAATCCTAAAGTCTATTTTGACTCAAACATTAAAGGATTTTATAATATTATGGAATTGTCTAGATTAATTAAAGTGAAGCATTTTATGTTTGCTTCAACAAGTTCAGTTTATGGCAATTTAAATATTTACCCATCTAGGGAAAGCTTTAATACAAATTCCCCAAGTTCTTTTTATGCATCTTCTAAAATTTCTAATGAAGTTATGGCATATGCATATTCTAATATTTATAAAATTAAATGCACTGCTTTAAGATTTTTTACCATTTATGGACCTTTTGGAAGACCAGATATGGCTATTTATAAATTTGCAAAATTAATTGATAATAACAAACAAATAACTTTATACAATAATGGAAACCACTATAGAGATTTTACTTATATTGATGATGCCATAGATATTATTATAAAATTAATTAAAAAACCTTCGAAAAATAAAATTCCATTTAATTTATTTAACATTGGCGGTGGGAGAAGTGTTAAGCTTAATAAATTAATTGAATTGTTAGAAAAATATTTTAGAAAAAAAGCTAAAATAAAAAATATTAAACTTCAAAAAGCAGATGCAATTAAAACCCACGCCTCAAATTATAAGATAAAAAAATATATTAAATTTAAAAAATTTACACCTTTTTCAAAAGGTATTGCTAAATTCATTCAATGGTATAAAGAGTATGTAAAAGATGAATAATTCCCTAGAAATTAAAAATAACGAATTTTTATTTATTTTATTTGCTCTCTGGAAATATAAATTACCCATAATTATTTTTACAATACTTTCATCAATTATTGGATATCTTATAAGTGAAAACTTAACAGTAATTAAAACTTATGAGGCAAAAGTTTATCCAAATTTTGAAAATGAAAAAAAACTTATGTCTTCTTTTAAAAATACTTCAAAAAGATATAAAATTGGAGAAAATGGAATATCAAAAATAGATGAGGAAAGCGAGAGTTTAAATCTTAATCTTGAAACTTCAAAAGAATCAGTAAAATTGTCATTTAGTCTTCTTAGTAACTACGATGTTACATTAGATTTATCTCATAGTAAAATATTGTCGGATTACTTAAAAATTTTAAACGATTCTCCTATTAATATCATCATAGATGATTATAATGAACTTAACTCTAGTTTAAAATTGCCAGATAATTTTGATCCAGAGATTAATATTAGAGTAGATAGTGCTGGTGAACTTGGTGAATCTATAAATATAAAATTTACAACATATAATCAAAGTATACAAAATGACAAAATAAAAAATTTCATTAATTATTTTATTATTAGATCAGATATCATGATTAAGAAAAAAATTACTGATCTTTTTAATGATATCGTTTATGATTATGAATCTCGCATAATGAATCAAATTAAAGATTTTAAATATGCCAATGAAATGTCATTAGTACTTATTAAGAAAATAATTAATGATAAAATATTACAACTTTCAAAAGAAAACAATTCTTTAGAAGATCCTGAACTTATCCAAAAAAATATAGATTTAATAGATATTTATAAAAAAACAGCTGACTTTTCATATTTAATTCCAAACTATAGAATGAATGAAATTGCAATTAAAATTTTAGAAGAAAATACATTAGTTGAAAACTTTTATAAAAATTTAGAAGCTATAAATTTCAAAACAGACAACAATAATTTTAATTTTTTTTCAACTAGTAAATATGTCAAAGAGAGAAATATTTCACAAAATAAATTATTTATAATTTTAGCATCATCTTTAATAGGCTTTGTTTTAATAAGTTTTATATCTGTAGTTTTGCATATATTTAATAGGAAGATATAATTTTAATTCTTGTGATTTATGAACATTACTTCAAATCAATTTACTGGCTGGCAATTAAATTTATTCATTTTACAAAAATTTTTAATCTACTTACTACCTATCGCCCTAATTACAGGATCATTTTTTAGTGATTTATTTGCAGTTATTTCATCTATTATTTTTGTCATTCTATCGCTTTCAAATAAGCAATATTTTTACTATAAAAACAAAATATTTATAATTTTTATATTATGGAGTTTATATCTTATAATTAGATCTTTATTTGCAGAGGATATAATCTTATCTTTAGAAAGTTCTTTATTTTATTGGAGATTTGGATTCTTTGCTTTATCTATTTGGTATATTTTAGATAATGATAAAAATTTTTCAAAAAAATTTACATTATTTTTTGTTTTTTGTTACTTACTAATCTGTATTGATGGATATTATCAATTTCTAACAGGGCAAAATCTACTTGGTTATCATTGGAATTATAAAAGACTTACAGGTTTGTTTGGAAGTGAACATATTTTAGGCAGTTATTTGTCAAGACTTTTCCCAATATTTTTTGCACTAATCGCATATTCATTTCATAAAAATAAATTTTTAATGCTTTTTTCTATGTGTATATTAATTGCAACGGATTTATTAATTTATTTATCAGGAGAAAGATCGTCTTTTTTCTATTTATTTTTATCTACTTTATTAATTGTAATTCTTATTAATAGATGGAAAAAAATAAGATTAATAACTTTTATAATTTCTATAATTTTGATTATCTTTATTACCTATAATTATCCTAAAACTAAAGAAAGAATGATAGATACTACTTTAGAGCAAACAAATATATTGGGAGATAAGATAAATGCTTTTTCACCTAAACATAATCAACAATATAGTTCTGCTATAAAAATGATTAAAGATAAACCAATTATAGGAGTGGGGCCAAAAATGTTTAGAAAACTATGTAAGCATTGGAAATACTCTACCCCAGGAGCTTGCACTACACATCCTCATAATACATACATTCAACTTTTAGCTGAAACTGGTATAATAGGTTTCATGCCTGTAATGATACTTTTTTTATATATAAATTTTGTCTTAATTAAACAAGCTTGGTTTTTATTTATAAAAAGAAAAATATTTTTAACAGACGCTCAATTATGTTTATTTGTTGCTTTGTATATTACTTTATGGCCTTTTGTTCCTACAGGAAACTTCTTTCATAATTGGTTAAATGTAATATATTTTTTACCTATAGGGTTTTTGTTTCACTTTTATTATAATGAAAAACATGAACTCAATTAAAAATAAAAATATACTGGTTACGGGAGGCACTGGTTCATTTGGAAAAAGAGTAATTAAATCCCTTTTATCAAATTATAATCCAAAAAAAATTATAGTATTTAGTCGAGATGAATTAAAACAATTTGAAATGCAGAATTCAAATGAATTTAATTGTTACAACAAACCTATAAATAAAAAAAACATAATCAGATATTTTATTGGTGACGTTAGAGATCTTAATAGATTAAAAATGGCAATGGAAAATGTTGATATAGTTATTCATGCCGCAGCATTAAAACAGGTTCCCACAACAGAATATAATCCTTTTGAAGCAGTTAAAACAAATATTATAGGAGCTCAGAATGTTATTGATGCTTCTTTGATGACTGGTGTCAAAAAAGTTATAGCTTTAAGCACAGATAAGGCTTCAGCTCCTATAAACTTATATGGAGCTACCAAATTAACTTCTGATAAATTATTTATTGCTGCCAATAATTATATAGGTCTTAGAAATATAAAATTTTCAGTTGTAAGATATGGAAATGTATTTGGTAGCAGAGGATCAGTTATACCCTTACTTTTATCTAAGTCTAAATTAGCAAAAATACCTATAACAGATTTAGGAATGACTCGATTTTCAATTACATTAGATCAAGGAGTAAAATTTGTTCTTAATTGTTTAGATATAATGTGGGGAGGAGAACTTTTTATCCCTAAAATTCCTTCATATAAAATATCTGATTTAGCAAAAGCTATGTATCCTAATAAAAAAATAAAAATTATAGGGATAAGACCTGGAGAAAAAATACATGAAGATATGATAACGATTCATGATTCAAGCAATACTTATAAATTTAAAAATTACTTTGTTATATTACCCCATCAAGATTATCTAAGATGGAATCTAAATAAGTTTTTAATTAAAAATACCAAAGATATTGGAAAAAGATGTAATAAAAATTTTAAATACAATAGTAATGATAATTCTAAGTTTTTATCTATCAAAGAAATTAAACTTTTAATAAAAAAGGAAATAAAAATAATTAAATCAAAATAATGCATATTCTTTTTGATAATCTTGGAAGCATTACTGATCTTAAAACAAAAAAATTTTGGTCTTCAAAAAAACTTAATTTAGAAATAAATAAAAGAGTAGATTTTTTCTTAAAATTTGGAATCAATAATAATAAAAAGATTATAATTTATCATGGAGGAACTCCAGAGTTTTTTGCTGATTTGTTTGCTGTTTGGTCAATTGGGGGATGCGCTATTTGTATAAATTCAAATTTAACAATACCCGAATTAAAAAATATTGTCTCATTTACAAAACCTGAAATGATACTCTGTAAAGATAAAAAAAATTTAAATAAAGAAATAAATTTTAAGAATTTGTTTTTTCTAGATAAAGATTTTTCTAAAATTTTAAATAAAAAAATAAATAAAAATAATTTAGATAAAATTAAATTTAATATAGATCAAAATGCATTGATTTTATTTACTTCTGGCACAACTAATAAGCCTAAAGGTGTTGTGCACACCTATAGAAGTATTTTATCAAGATTATTCTTAAATCATTTTCATATACCTTCTAGTGATATGAGAAATACTTTATGTTTGCTACCAACTCATTTTGGTCATGGTTTAATTGGGAATTGTTTAACACCTCTATTTAATGGATCAAAATTATATCTTTCCAAAGGGAGTGATCTAGAAGTATTATCAAATTTATCCAAAACTATTGATAAATATAATATTAATTTTATTAGTTCTGTTCCCTCAATGTGGAAAATTATACTAGAAACTTCAAGATCACCAAAAAATAAATCTTTAAAAAGGATTCATATAGGTTCCGCACCCCTTTCAGCAAATTTATGGAAAAAAGTTATTAAATGGTCGAAAATTAACAATGTTTTTAATATGTATGGAATTACTGAAACAGCTAATTGGGTAGGAGGAATTTCTTCTATGAATATAAAAATTAAAGATGGCCTAATAGGCAAAATATGGGGAGGTTTTTATGCAATCCAAAAAGATAATGGAGAAATAGTAAATGAAGGAAAGGGTGAAATCTTAATTCAAACCCCATCATTAATGAAAGGATATTTTAAAATGATTAGTTTATCAAAAAAATCATTGAAAAATGGCTGGTTACATACAGGTGATGTTGGATATATTGATAAAAGTGGTAATGCTTATTTAACAGGAAGAAAAAAATATGAAATTAATAAAGCTGGCATTAAAATTCATCCTGAAGATATAGACTTTTTGTTAGAAAAAAATCCTTTGATTATAGAAGCTTGTGCTTTTAAAATTGATGATATCCTTTCAGGTGAAAATGTAGGAGTGGCTATTAAAATTAAAAAAAATAAAAAAATAGATATATCTGAAATAAAAGATTGGTGTAAAAAATATATTGTACAAGATAAAATACCTGAAAAATGGTATGTTTTAAAAGATATACCTAAATCAGACAGAGGTAAAGTTATTCGAGATAATGTAGCAATGCTTTGTCAAAAAAACTTTAAACCATTATAAATTTTATGAAAGTTGCAATTATTCCAGCTAGATCAGGTAGTAAAAGAATAAAAAATAAAAATATCAAATTATTCTACGGAAAGCCATTATTATCATATTCAATTCAAGCAGCTAAAAAATCAAAAATTTTTGATAAAATAATTATATCTACTGAAAGCAAAAAAATAGCTAACATTGCATTAAAATATGGAGCTTCAATGTGGATAAAAAGACCAAAAAAATTAGCTGATGACTTTACTTCTACTTTTGAAGTTTTGAAGCATGCAATTGATTATTTAGAAATGAATAAATTTAAAATTAAATATTTTTGTTGCATCAACCCAAATCCATTTTTAAAAAAAGATAATTTAATAAAAAGTCACAAAATTTTCTTAAGAAAAAAACCATCATGCATGTTATCAGTTACAACTTATAATTATCCTATTTTTAGATCACTAAAATTAAATAAAAAAAATAATCTTAAATTTATTTTTCCGAAATTTTCACTTAAAAGATCTCAAGATTTGTTTGCAACCTATCATGATGCTGGACAATTCTATTGGTGGGAAAAAAAGAAATTCGATAAAATTAAAAATAGTAGATACAGATATAATATTGATAGAATTCCATATATATTAAATAGAGAAGACGTAGTAGATTTAGATACTATGGAAGATTGGAATTTTGCAAAAAAAATATTTAATAATTAGTTTTCATGTTAATTATTTTTCGAACTGACTCATCTAGAAGGATTGCCACAGGTCATATTCAGAGATGTATATCAATCGCAAATTATTTAAGAAAATCTAAACATAAAATTATATTTATCACTCAAAATAATCAAAATAATAGTATAGACATAATTAAAAAAAATAGATTTAGATTATTTACAATTAAAAGTAACTTAAAAAATAATTCATTTGATTGGAAGATAGATTCAAAAAAAACTATTAATGTAATAAAAAAAATAAACAAAAATGTTCATTGGTTAATAGTAGATCAATATAATATTGATTATAAGTGGGAAAATAAATTAAATAAACATGTTAAAAAAATTCTACTGATAGATGGTCCAGCTAAACTTAAACATAAAGTTTATGCTGTACTTAATCCAAATTACCTTCCAAATATAAAAAATATTTATAATAAAAAAATGTTAAATAAAACAAAATTACTTCTAGGTCCTAAATATTCTATAATTAGTTCTGAATTTATTAAAACTAAAAAAAATCAAAATATTAAAAGAGATGAAAAGAAATTTAATATTTTGGTTTTTTATGGAGGTGTTGATATGAGTGGAGAAACTATGAAATTTTTAAAAGCAGTTAACAAATTTACAAAACTAGAAGTATTTTTTGATATTGTAATTGGTAAACATAATAAAGACATGATAAAAATTAAAAAAATTATAAAAAAAATTAAAAATATAAATTTGCATATACAAACAAATAAAATGCCTAGATTAATGAAAAAAGCTCATGTATCGTTTGGAGCAGGTGGGGTAACAACATGGGAGAGAATATATATGAATTTACCGTCATTCATTACCTCTACAGTAAATCACCAAGATTTTTCAATGAAATCTCTAGAAAAAACTAAATCTGTAGAATATTTAGGTAAGTCAAAGAATGTAAGCTCTAATAAAATATATAAAATTTTAAATAAAATTATTAATAAAGATTTAAATATAAGAAAATATTCATATTATGGAAAAAAAATGATTGACGGCGAAGGTTTAGATAGAATTAAATTATTTTTGGAAAGAAATATATAAAAAGCTAAAAATGAATAAAATCTATATAATTGCAGAGATAGGGTCTAATTACGATAATGACTTATCTACTGCCTTTGATTATATAAAAGCATCAAAAGAAGCTGGGGCAGATGCAGTTAAATTTCAAACATTAAAAAAAGATAAGTTAATATCGCCAACTATATATGAAAATGAAAAAAATTACAAAAATTTAACTTATGATAATTTTACTAATTTAGAACTTAGTGATGAATGGCATTTAAAGTTAAAGGAATATTCAAATAAAATTGAAATAGACTTTATATCCACTCCCTTTTTTTTAGAAGCTGTAGATCTTTTAGAAACAATTAAGGTAAAAAAATATAAAATTGCTTCAGGAGATATTACTTTTTTTCCTCTTTTAGAAAAAGTTGCAAAAACAAATAAACCTATTATTTTATCTACTGGCGCTTCAACACTTGAAGAAATAAAAAATGCTAAAGACATAATTGAAAAAAATGGAAATAAAGATATAACATTTCTTCATTGTGTTAGTAATTATCCACCTAAATGGGAGCAAATGAATATATTAGCAATTAATACTTTGAAAAAAGAACTTAATTCTCCTGTTGGTATTTCAGATCATTCACCTGGAGATATAATACCTATATCTGCAGTTGCATTAGGAGCTACAGTTATAGAAAAACATATAACCTTTAATCGTAAATTATCAGGCCCAGATCATGCTTTTGCAATGGAAATTAATGAGTTTAAAACAATGATAAATAAAATCAGAATATTAGAAAAAGCTATGGGCAATGGAGAAAAAATTCCTTCAGTCCCTGAAAAAGAAAGAATTAAAAAAATTAGAAGAGGAAAATATAACCCAGAAACTTTAGAGCCTATTAATTCAAAAACAGACAAATGTATTTGGTTAAGACCTGAACATGATAAAAAATAAACATCAAATTAATCCAAAGTATGAAAAGGTTTTGTCTAGTTATATTGCTAAAAAATTTTTAAAAGATAAATCACTTTGGAATATTAAGATTAATGAATTTGGGGTTGATTCTCTTAACAGAATGAAACTTTTATTAGAATTAAGAGAAATATTATCGTTAAAAAAGGAAGATCTTAAAATGTTGATTAAATATGATACTATAAAGAAGATTTATAAATTAATAGCTAATTCAGAAAAAAACAAATGAAATTATTACTTACAGATATTACAAATAAAAAAGAAATTATCAGAAATAAAAAAATTGAGCATATTGATCAAATATATTCAAATTTTAAAAATACTTTAACCTATTGTGATAATTTACATTATATAGACTTGGCAAATAAAAATTCAAATATTTCGTCAATAATTACTAGCAAAAAACTATTCAATAGAGTCGATACAAGAAAGGGTCTAATAATTGCAAAAGATCCAAGAAAAAAATTTTATTCTATACATGAAAAATTTTCTCAAAATCTTAGAAAAAATTTTAGAGATTTTATTGGAAAAAACACATATATTCATTCATCTGCACAAGTGTCTGACAAAACCTATATTGGTAATAACGTTATAATTTCTGAGAATGTAATTATAAAGGATTACTCCATAATTAAAGACAATGTATTTATTGATTGTAATACAGTAATTGGAAATGAAGGAATGCTTTATTATAAAGACCATGAGTCAAATAAAAGAATAAAACATTTTGGAGGCGTGATTATACATCCCAACTCAAATATTTTGAGTAATACCAGTATAGTAAAATCAGTATTTCCTAACTCTTATACATCTATAGGTAAGAATTGTCAGGTGGGAATCGGGACAACTGTAAGTCACGATTGTAATATAGGAAATAATTGTATTATTTCAGGAAATTCTTATATAGCTAGAAACGTAAAATTGTGCAAAAATGTTTTTTTAGGAACATCATGTTTTATAAAGGAAAATCTAGAACTTAAAGAAAATGTAAATGTAATGGCAGGTAGTGTAGTTATAAATAATATTTCAAAAGACCAGCAAGTTTCAGGAAATTTTGCAAAAGATCATATTTCAAGAATTTCAAATTTTGTAAAAAAATAAATTATTATTTTATGAATAAAAATAATTTCACTCCATTTATTTTATCAGGACATAGGAAATCTGGAACAAGTTTATTTAGAAGATTATTTGATAACATTGATGAAATAAATTTATATCCTGTTGATTTGACAGTTTTATATAGCTATTTTCCTTACTATTCTGAATTATATAAAAATGATAAAAAAAAATTAAAAAAAAGACTTACAGAAGTTATAATAAAAAGTTTTGAGAGAATAAATTTACATTATAATTATTTTAATATTAGTAAAATTAAAAAATTAATTAGTTCCAATATTGACTCTCTTGATTTGCAAAGTAAAAAAGAAGTAATATTATTTATTTCAAGAATGTGGTTTTCATATACTGAAAAAAAAAATAATTCTTTACCATTTATGTTTAAAGAAACTTCTCAATCAATTTATTTTAAAGAATTGAAAACTTATTTTAAAAACCTAAAAATGATAAGTTTAATCAGGGATCCTAGAGATAATTATGCTGCTCTTAAAGCTGGAGTGGATAAATATTATTCTAAAATAGGTGAAAATGATAAAAAAACTTTAGCTAGTTTAATTAATCGATCTAGAATGGATTTAAAATCATCAATAATTAATACTATTAATTATCCAGAATCATTTCTTGCTATTAAATTTGAAAATTTAATACAAAATCCAAAAAAGGAAATGAAAAAAGTTTGCAAATTTTTAAATATTAAATTTGATATATCAATGATTCGCCCTACTTTTTTTGGAAAACCATACTTTGGCAATAGTCACGAAGGAAAAAAATTTAGAGGTATTTCAAAATCAAATCTTAGCCAATGGAAAAAAAGAATCTCCCCAGAGGAAGCCATGATTATAGAATTTTGGTTGAAGGATGTCATGAAAGACTGGAATTACAAGTTAAATTTTAGTTTTACTCAATCTGAGTCAAATTTCTTCAAATTTTATAATTGGTACAATGCAAATTATTTTTTTAATGATCCATTTAAAACTAGTAAAAAATAATAAATTAATCTATTAAATTCAAATGCTTTATCAATGGACTAAAGATTTATTTCCAATATGCAGAAGCATAACAGGTAACGGTGTAAGAGAAACTTTAAGTTATATTAAAAATATTTTACCTGAGCTTGAAATTTATCAAGTACCTTCTGGCACAAAAGCTTTTGATTGGAAGATTCCAAAAGAATGGAACATTAAAGATGCTTATATAAAAAACTCTAAAGGTGAGAAGATTGTGGATTTTAAAGAAAACAATTTGCATATTGTTGGCTATTCAGTTCCAATTAATAAAAAAATAAATTTGTCAGAGCTATTAGAGCATCTTCATTCTTTGCCTGATCAACCTGAAGCTATTCCATATATAACTTCATATTATAAAGAATATTGGGGATTTTGTGTTAAAGATAATTTTAAAAAATCTCTTAAAGAGGATACTTATCATGTTGTCGTAGATAGTTCTTTATCAGATGGTTTTTTGAATTATGGTGAATTAATAATTCCTGGCTCTTCTAAGAAAGAAATCTTTATCTCTACTTATATCTGTCATCCATCTTTAGCTAATAATGAGTTATCAGGCCCAGTTCTTACAACTGGTCTCGCTTCTTGGATAAGCTCAAATAAAAACAATTTTTATACTTATAGAATAATATTTATTCCAGAGACTATAGGTTCCATAGTATATCTTAGTAGAAATTTATCTTCCCTTAAAAAAAATGTAATAGCTGGATATAATATAACTTGTGTGGGAGATGATGGAGACTTTTCATATATGCCATCAAGAAAAGGAGATACACCAGCAGATAAAGTTGCACAATATGTTTTAGAAATCTCAGGAAGAAAATTTAAGAAATACTCATTTCTTGATAGAGGAAGTGATGAGAGGCAATATTGTAGTCCAGGTGTAGATTTACCAGTATGTAGTGTAATGAGAAGCAAATATGGAACTTATTCGGAATACCATACTTCTCTTGATAATTTAGATTTTATTAGTGAAAAATCTTTGCAAGAGTCACTTGATATATATAAAAAAATAATAAGAACTCTAGAAATAAATCATATTTATCATAATGAAATCTTTTGCGAACCACAATTAGGAAAAAGAGGTTTGTATCCTAATCTTAGTAAGAAAGGCAATAAATATAAAATCAAACCATTAACTAATATACTTGCTTATGCAGATGGAGAAAATGATCTTATAGATTTATCAAAAATTTTAAAAGAAAATATCGAAAATATTCATGATAATTGCCAACTTTTAGAAAGTAAAAATCTTTTAAAAAAAAAAAATTACCTTAATCAAATAAAAGATTTTCATGAAAAAAAGGATTTTATTGCATTTGCAGAGAATTTGACAGATTCCCTTGTAGATGGATTATATGATTTAAATTTGAATATTCATACTACAAACAATCTTTCAAAAAAAGAAGTTGGTTTTTTATATAGATGGGTTTTTTATGTCGCAGTTAATACTTTCATTTTAAGATTAATTAGGGTTAAAAACGAATTAAACCAAAAAATATTAAAAAAATACCATATCAATAATCATAAATTTAAACATCAAAAAAATTCAAATAAATCCTGTTTTTATTTTTATCACAGTTATGATTTAAATGCAGATATTTTGAATAAAATTTTATCGTTATTAGATGATAATAAAGTTGAAACAGAAATTGTGCCTTTAAATAATTATGATCAACAATTACATTCTTCAAATAATCTTGGACAATTTAAAAGAAAATATAACTTTAGCTCTGCTACTAGATTTCTAAAAAGAGTTTTTTTTAATAACCCTATTGCTATAAATATAAAAAAACCAAATATCGTTCATGAGCGTTCGAAGTGGATGGATCAGATTTTTAGTCCATATGGGATGTTTGTAGAGCTAGAGGATAAAGATTTAAAACTTAATAAATCACTAAGACTCAAAATCAGAAAATCTTTAAAAGAAATAATTAAACAACAATTTTCTACCAATAGCTTCTTTTTATCTTTACCAAATTTAGATAAAATGTCTGATTTGTTCTCTGATTGGATAGACAAAATAACTCCTTTGTCTTTGATAGAGGATTTTCAAAGACGATTTGATTATTACGAGTTACTTTCATATAAATGGAATCCAAAACAAATTCATAATTGTACTGGAACTTTTGATAATGATAATCTTAAAATTTTTTCACTATTATGCAAAAGGAATGGCACTATTCTTGTTGGTCATGAACATGGAGCAAATAATTTTATTAAAGTTTTTGATGAAAATGGTGATCCTAGTTCTCCCAAAAGATCCAATCAACTTCTCTATGAAGATTTTTATCTAACATGGAGTAAAAAAGGTAATACAATGTGGAATTATTCAGAAAAAAAACTTGATGTGAAATTAATTCATGCAGGAAGTGTTTATTTGGATAAACTGCAAAAAGCTAAACTTAATGGTCATTTAAAAAATCCAAATGAAAAAATAAAAATTTTATATCTACCTTCTGCTATGAAATTATTTAATACTAATTTAGCTGAAAGAAATTCTGAGTTTATAAAAAATCATCGTTTAAAAGTTTTAAAATTTCTAAAAATAATATTAAATAAATATGATAATATTGAAATAATTTATAAGCCATTTCCTCTTACTTTTCCATGGGATCCAATTAAGGAATATTTACAAGACGAATTTCAGAAAAATAAAATTACAATTATTAATACTCATCCAATTAAATATATGAAAAATGTAAATTGCGTATTAATGGATATGGTAAGTACTGCATTTGCTGAAGTTTCACATATTGAAGTTCCTTTTTTAGTTTTTGATGATAAGTATGATTATTCAAGAGCTTCAGATGAAGGTAAAAAATTTAATGATATTTTGTATAAAAATAATCTTTTATTTTATGACTTAGAAGCAGGAATAGAAATATTTGATAAATTTATGGAAAATCCTCATAAATTAAATCAAAAAATACAATCAGAAATGTTTAATTATAAGAATTTAATAGCTTCAAACACTTCTAAAAAAAATATTTTAAAAACTATAGTAAATTTAAGTATATAATGAATTATGGAATATGAGGTAAAAGATAATCATTTCATATTATTTTTTTCCATAACTTTTATTAGTAGTATACTAATATTAATTTCACAAATAGGTTTTGATTATGATTTTAAAATAATTTTCTATAGTACTAATATATCTATTTTTATTTATTGTATTTATGATTTTATCAATTTTTCTAAAAATTATAAAAATTTTAATTTATATTATTTATCTGATTCATTTTCTTTAATTTTTTCTTTTTTATTTACATTATTTGTTTCGCTAATAGCTAATTTATTAGATATTAATATAATTTATTTAATATTATTATTTAATTTATATTGGATTTCTAAAAAAATTATCAAAACGAGTGTTAATATTAATATTAATAATATACTTATTTTAATATTATTTATAATTTTTTCAATATGGTGTGTCGCAGCTTTTTATGAAAAACAATATTTTCATCCCCTAATATTAGAAAAGATTATAACTGGAGCTTATCTGCATAGAGATCCATTATGGCATTCTTCTATGTCAGGAATGTTAAAAACATATGGAATTAGTAGTACAGGTTTAGACGGATTTATAACTTACTATTATCATTCTTTTTCACATTATATTTATGGAATTTTAAGTTCTTTAGTTAATACAAATACAATGATTTTTTATTCTATATCTTTTCCTATTATTATAATACCAATGTTTTTTTTAAGTTTTATATTAGCAGCAAAAGAAGTAAATATTTTTTTATCGAATAAAAATAAATTATTTAAAATAAAATTATTTTCAATTCCTTTGTTTTTAATTTTCTTTTTTTTATTTTGCAATCCTCTTCCAATATTTTATATTTATGAAAAATATCAATATATTTCAAATCCAAGTTATTGCTTTGCTTTAATCTTCACATTTTTTCTGATTATTTTAATTTTTTCAGGAATTAACAATAATATCATTGATAAAAATTTAAAAATTATAAAATATAATTATACTTTTATTTTATTATTTATATTATTATTTTTTATAATTTCTTTGACAAAATTTTCTTTTTTATATTTTATTTTAGGATCGTATTTTTTTTTCTTTATAAGATTTAATTTATACAAACAACAGATTAATAATATTGTTTTTATAATAATGCTATCTATTGTTACGTTTATATATTTCACAATTATATATCCTTTCCAAACAGAATCAGAATATTATGGATTTGGAAATAATATTATTTCTTTATTTAAAGATAATACGACGATAGCTCATTTTTTAACAATAATTCCAAGTATTTTATATATATATTTGCGTTTATTTGTGAAATTTAACTTAATTAAAAATTTTAAAAAATCTATACTTGATAAAAGATTTATAGATATTGAGTATTTGATTTATATATCAATAATTTTAGCTTTTTTTCCATATCCATACACTAAGGGAATTCAGGTATATATTGCTTATATTCTAATTATATCTAATTTTGAATTATTACTAAATTTTGTGAGAAAAAAATGATTATTATTAATAGATTAATTATTTTAACAATTTTACTCTTTATTTTATTTAGTTTATCTAATTTTTTTATTAGTATTGATAAATTTATCACATCTAATATTTTAATTAGACAAAGCTTTGAATGGGAAAATAAATCTAATAAAAAAGGAAGTCATTCAGGTTCTGATTTATATAGATTATATCAAATCAATCATATTAAAGATGCAATAAAATTTAATTTTAAGGATTATTTAAAATTTATAGATTTTAATAATTTTAGTGATAATCATAATTTTAATAATGAATCAGATCTTATAAATCTCTTAATGGAAATTTCACATTTAAAACAAAAACATATATATGCTATTTATTTAGATAAAAATATTGAATTAATTAATAATATTACATGTGATACACATGCTTCACCTTTTATAATTCCTGCTATTACTAATATTGTATTGATTAATGGTTTGCCAAATATAAATAAACAATCTTGTTATCAAAATAAAAATGATTATGGATACAAAAGTTATTATATAAATGATAAAAAATATAACAATAAAAATTTATCTAATAATGAGATTTGTGAGATAATCATTTCAAATAATTTAGAAAAATCAATTATTATTAATAAAAATTACAATATATATAATTACCAAATAATTGATTGCATAGAAAATAGTTAAAATTTATGTCGCAAAAAATAGATGGTATTTCTTCAATATTTAATTCCGCAAAAATATATGATTTATTTCAAAAGATAATTTCTAAAAATTGTCATAAATATATAGCAAATAAATATTTATTAGATTGCTATAGTATATTAGATATTGGTTGTGGTACAGGATTGATAGTTGATTATTTACCTGATAATATCAAATATTTTGGATATGATTTAGATAAAAATTATATAGATTTCGCTAAAAAAAAATATGTTATGAAAGATAATATTTCATTTAAAAATATGAAATTTGAAAAATCTAATTTTAAAGATCTAGATAAATTTGATGTTATTCTTGCTTATGGATTACTTCACCATTTAAGTAACGCGGATATAGATGATTTTTTTAAATTAGCTAGCAATTCTCTTTCTAAAAAAGGTAAGGTTGTAACAATTGATGTTTGTCATCAAAAAAGCCAAAATTTTATTAAAAAAATATTTATTAGTCAGGATAGAGGTAAAAATATAAAATTCCCTGATGAATATAAATTTTTTGCTTCAAAATATTTTAAAAAAATTAATATTAAAGTTTATAATAATCTAATATACATGCCTTCAGATCATTGTGTTTTGGTGGCTTTTAAATAAAAAAAAGATCTAAATTGTTAAAAAAGAAATTAATTATTGTTGAGAATTTACCTGATCTAATCAATTTTTTAGATAATCAAATTAAAATAAATTTTAAAGAAATAATATTTTTAACTTTTAAACCTGATATAAAATTATTTATTGAGTCTAAAGGATTTGAAACAGTAAATAATAATAAATATTCTAAAATAATTTTTCATAAAAAATCAATGAAAAATATAGTGAAAATTGAAAAATTTTATAATTCTTTTTATGTCAAAAACAAACTACAGAAACCTCCAGATTGGCTTCTCAATTCTTTCATTTTTTATTTTAGATATCTTTATTATCATTCATCTTGGTATATAAACTTTTTTAATGAAATTTTTAAGGATTATGAATTTACAGAATTAATAGCCTTTAAAAAAGATAAATCATCATTTAGATCCCCTTGGGTTAAAAGTGAAGATAGATATTTTACAGAAATTATTAAGCAGTTTAGTTTAAAATATAAAATTAAATTTAGATATTTAATTTTAGATAATTCAAATAAACAAAAAAAAATTAATATAAACTTTATTCAAGAATTAAATTATAAAATTATAGATAAAATTCTCTTATTAATTAAAAAAAATTCTAAAAAAATAATATTAGTAAGTAATTTTTCAAGAAATATGAATCTTTTGTGCAATGAAATTCGTTATGAATCAAAGAATATAATTTTTTTTTCATTAAATTGGGACCCTAATTTTAAATCAAATTTTAGAGATTTATTAAAAAATTTATACATTTTTATAAAAAATTATTCATATTTATTATTTAAAAAAGATTTTCTTAAAAAAAATTCGTTATTACCCGACCATATTATTTATCCCCTTTCCTTGACTGGAAATAAATGTTTAGAAAAGTATGATAAACATAATTTTTTTGACAATATAGCTTATTTTAAAAAATTTATTGATTCTATTAAAAATAAAAATACTAATATATTTATTTTAAATAACATTAATTTTTTTGATATTTTATTTTCTAAAGTAAAGCTAGATTTATTTAGTTATTTAAATAATAACATTATTGATTCAAGAAATTTATATTATGGATTAAAAAAAATACAGCCTAATTTTGTTATTTCTCAGATGAACTTAGGAGTATTTGGAGCATTAGGTCATTATACTAAATTAATGAATATACCATCATTATTGATAAGTCATGGATCACATGTCTATAATTCTAATAAATTTATTTTTTCTGAGCAAAAAGTTATTGCTAATAATATATTAGTGGGATCATATAAATATCATGGTTTTCAATCTCCTTCTGCTAAAAATTTTGCAAAAAAAATTTTAAAATCACAAAAAGGCTTTCTGAATATTAAACCGACTATGTGGGGAAATAATGTAATAAAAAAGAATATTCATAAGAAAAATTCTATTACAATTGTTCATGCTTCAACCTTTAAGATTGGTTCTACTAGATTTATGTTTGAATCTTCTTTCGAATATTTACAAACCCTTATTGAAATATGTAATATAGTTAAAAAATATCAAAACCTAAAATTGATTATTAAATTTAGAAATACTCCTGGTTTATCTATAAAAACTCTAATTTCATACTTACCTGAGTTATCTAAAAATATATCTATAGATACGAAAAGTTCTTTTCAAAATATTTTAGAAAATACAGATTTATTAATAAGTTATTCATCTACAACTATTGAAGAATCTTTAGTTAACAATATTCCTGTGCTTCAATATGGTGGAGGAGGGAGATATAAGCACTTTCCAGTTAAAAATTTTAAAAATACTGATGATGTTAAAAAACCTATAATTTTTGTCAATAATCGATATTATTTAGAAAAATATTTAAAAAAAATAAGTGGCTTAGGTTATCAAAAATATAAGATATCTAATAACAAGTTTGATAAATATCGTTTTTTAAGAAAAAAACAAATTATAATTAATAAATGGATCAAAGATAGATTATAGAATGTTTAAAAATAAATTTACTGAACAATTTTTATTTCTATTAGGAAATAGTAAAAAAAAATTACCATATCTTATCTTATTATTTTTAATTTTATCTTTTTTAGATTTAGCTGGTTTAGGTTTAGTGGGGCCATATGTATTATTAGTTATTGATTCTGATAAATTTTTAAATATGGAAATTATACAAAATTTGTTTGAATATGGATTATTTAATAACAAAAAGGATTTGCATATATTTTTTGGAGTATCTCTAATAATTATTTTTATTATTAAAGCTTTTTTCTCCATAATAATAAATTATATAATTGTCAAATTTACATTTGATAAACAAGCTGATTTAAGATCTATTCTAATAAATGGTTATCATAAAATGACTTATTCTGAATTTATTAAAAGGAATAGTTCTGAATATATACAAAATACACAAATTTTAGTATCAAGGTTTTCACAAACTATTCTAAATCCAATTTTAAGATTATTAAGTGAAGGTTTAGTAGCGATTTTTATAATAATTTTTTTAGCTTACACTAATGGCATTGCTCTTATAATATTAATCTTAATAGTTGGATCTTCTATTTTTTTATATGATAGATATTTTAGAACTAATGTTGAATATTATGGTAAAAAAGCTAGTGAAAATACTAAATCAATGATTCAAGCAACCCAGGAAGGTTTATCAGGATTTAAAGAGATAAAAATAATGGGAAAAAATAAATATTTTATTGATTTAGTAACAAATGCTTCAGAAGATTTTTCTATAAATATGTCTAAATCTCAATTAATAGCTTCTTCTCCAAGGTATATGCTTGAGTTAATACTTATTGTTTTTATTGTTTCTTTTGTTTTAGTTTCTTTTTATTTGAATATTGGAATAGATGTATTGATTCCAACTTTAAGTGTATTTGCTGTAGCATCTGTAAGACTTATTCCGATCGCAAATTTATTAGTCGGAAGTATTTCAAGAATAAGATTTGGATATTATAGTATTACTGATCTTTATAGGGATATAAAGAGTTTTCAAAATAATTTTGAAAATTCCAATTTTAATTTTAGTAATAGTAATTTAAATAATTTTCAAAAATTAGATTTACAAAAAATTTATTTTAATTACCCAGATTCAAAAATTGAAATATTAAAAGATATTAATTTAACAATTAATTCAGGAGATTCTATTGGAATAATGGGTCCTTCTGGGGCTGGGAAAACTACTTTAATAGATGTTTTATTGGGATTACTAAAGCCATCTCAAGGGAAAATTTTACTTAATGGAGATGAAATATTCAATAATTTAGAGTTATGGAGATCTATGGTAGCTTACATACCTCAAGATGTATTCTTGATAGATAATACTTTAGCTTATAATATTGCTTTAACTAAAGATATTAAAGAGTCTCAACTATCAAGAATAAAACAATCTATAAAAAAAGCTAAGTTAGATAAATTAATAAATGAATTACCCGAAGGTTTAAACAATTTTATTGGTGACAAAGGTGTAAAATTATCAGGAGGACAAAAACAAAGGGTTGCATTAGCAAGAGCCTTTTATAATAACAAAAGCGTATTAATTATGGATGAATCAACAAGTTCTTTAGACTTTGAAACAGAAAAAGAAATTATAAGTGAAATTAAAAATATTAAAGGTGAATCAACAGTTATTGTAATAGCTCATAGAATTGAGACACTTAAATATTGTGATAAAATTTATAATTTAAGAGATGGCACAATTAAAGAATATTCTAATATAACGACAAAGATATAACTGATGAGAGGATGCATAGGTATTATTGCTAGAGTTAATTCAACACGACTTAGTGAAAAGCATTTTATAAAAATAAATAGAATACCTATTTTAAGTTACCTTTTAAAAAGAATATTATTTAAATTTAATGATCATATTTTATCTGAAACGCTTGATCTGATAATTTTAACTGGATCTAAAAGATTGAATCATAAGTTTGAATATTTTAAAAAAAAATTTAATTTAAATATTTTTTATGGTGATGAAAATAATATTCCTTTAAGAATTTATAATGCATTATCATCTAATAAATATTCATATATTCTTCTAATAGAAGGTGATGATATTCTTACCTCTATGGATGGTGCAAGGCTTATTCATTCTAATATTCTAAAACATGTGAAATGTTGCAAAACAATTTCATATCCATTTGGTATGAATTCTATGGGTTTTTCTTTTGATCATTTAAATTTTTATAAAAATAAATTTATAAATAAAAAAAATATAGATACTGGATATAAAACTGTACTAGAAAATAATTGTTTGATTATTGATAAGCCTATATCTTGGAACAAAAATTTAAGATTTACCTTGGATTATAAGGAAGATATAAATTTTTTCAGCAAAATAATAAATTCAGATTTAAAAGTTGAAACAGCGACCGATAAAGATATTATTGATTTTGTTATTAAAAATAAAATATACAAATATAATTCAGGTATTATTAAAAAGTATTGGAAAAATTACGAAATAACTAAAAATGAATAAAAATAAAATTAAAGCAAAATTTGCATGGAGATTTGGAAAACAAGAAGAAAAATATGTAAAAGAAGTTCTAAAATCTGGTTTTGCTAGTTCTACTTCAGGAAATATGAACACAAGACTAGAAGAGTCTTTTGCTAAAATCCATAATCAAAAATTTGCAATTACATTCAATTCAGGAACAACGACACTTCATGCATCCTTAGAAGCTTTAGGAGTAGGGTATGGAGACGAAGTATTAGTAACTCCTTTAACTGTAATTTCATGTATGAATTCTATATTGTATTGTAATGCAATACCTGTATTTGTGGATGTAGATCCTGAAACTTTTCTTATGGATCCCGAAGATCTTAAAAGAAAAATTACAACTAAAACTAAAGGAATTATGGCAGTTCATTTATATGGACAAGTATGTAATATGACAGAGATTTTAAAAATTGCAAAAAAAAATAAATTATTCTTATTAGAAGATTGCGCACAATGCTTTCTAGGAAAACATAATAATATTCTTTCAGGGACATTTGGAGATGTAGCAAGTTGGAGCTTTGAAAACTCAAAACATATGACTACTGGAGATGGCGGAATAATTACTACAAATAATGAAAATTTAGGAGATAAAATTAGGAAATATTCAACTCAGGGTTTTCGAAATGCAACAGCAAAATCTGGGAAAATAAGAATTTCAAAAGACATTTTTCAAAATCCAAATTATTCGAGGCATAGTCAATTTGGTTACATGTATAGGCTACCTGAAGTTGCAGCAGCTATAGGATTGGCACAATTAGAAAAATTAGATAAATTTGTAAATAAAAGAATCAAGATGGCAAAAATGTATAATAAAGTTATTAACGACTTGAAGTGTGATTGGATAAAGCCACAACTTGTGCCAAAAAATGATATTAATAGCTATTATACCTATGCATTTAGATTGATAAACGCTGAGATTAAATGGTCAGATTTTAGAAAAAAATATGTTGAATATGGAGGGGATGGTATTTATGCGGCATGGAAGTTATGCTATTTAGAAGATTCTATAAGTGATATAATGGGAAGGTTAGAAAAAATTAGATTGAACAAATTCTTTAAAATAGAAAAAGGTATATGTCCAGTTGCGGAAAAAATCCAACCTCAAATAATGCAATTAACTACAAATCAAAATAAAATTGATGAAATGAAGAAGCAGGCAGATTGTTTATATAAAACTATAAAATATTTTAATGGTTGAAACCAAACAAAAAATTATTTTAATTGCTGGAGCAAATGGAAAGCTCGGTAAGATCTTTGCTAAATATCTTGATGATTTAGGACATATATTAATATTAATTGATAAAGACAAGATTAATTATTCTGATAGTTTAAAAAATAAAAATTCAATTTTTAATCAAATAGATTTGAATTCAATTAAAGATTTTGAAAAAAATATAAATTTAATTACTAATAAGTTCGGAAAATTGGATGCTGCAATCAATGCCGTATATCCTAAATCAGAAAAATGGGGAACAAAATTTGAAGATTTAGAGTTAGAAATTGTAAACAAACATTTAAATTTACAATTAGGTTTACATATTATTTTTGCACAACGAATAATTAATCTTTTTATAAGTCAAGGTTACGGAAATCTAATTAACATATCATCTATTATGGGCATATCTAGCCCTAAATTTTCTCATTATGAAGGTACACAAATGAGCTCACCAATAGAATATACAGTTTCAAAATCAGGAATTATATCATTTACAAAATATCTTGCTAAATATTATAAAAATAAAAATATAAGAGTGAATTGTATTTCACCAGGCGGTATTTTTGAGAATCAAGATAAAACTTTTGTAGAAAATTATAAGAAATCATGTTGTAATAAAGGATTATTAGATCCTATAGATATTTGTGGAACTTTAAATTTTCTTTTATCTGATGATTCTAAATATATTAATGGACAAAATATTATTGTAGATGATGGATGGAGTTTGTAATTCAGTTTTTTATAGAAATTAATGAAATTTGAAAATAAGAGAAACAGTAAATCAAATCCTCTTAGGTATGATTTAGAAGAATTTAACGCTAATCAGGTTAAAAAAAAAATTAATTTAGTTATTAATTCGCATCTCTATAAATTTATTAAAAATAAGATTCCTGAGAAATATTTAAAAATTTATTTTGAAAAAAAATTGTTTATAGAATTTTATGAATTATCATCATATTTAATTCTTTATAATTGGCATAAAAGAGAAAATAGTCGAAATTTTAATAAAGTTTTTCTTAATAATAATAATATAAAATATTTCTTTGAAAAAAAAGAAATAAATAATTTTAAAATTCTATATAAATTAAACGTAAAAAAAAATTTACATAATTATTTTAGATACATTTTTTGGAAAAATATTAAGCAATATCTATATTTAAAAAATATTTTATTAAGATTTTTTAAAATTAAAAATAACAAAGATTTCTCTAAAAAAATTCTTGTTTTATATAATGATGGTCATGATTTAAATAAAAGATCAGATTTATTTTGGTTAAAAGATGAAAAAATAAAAAAAGAAACCCTTTTTTATTTTCAAGATAAAGAGTCTATGGAACTTTTTTTTAAATCTGAAATTTTATTAAAAAAATTATCTAACAGCAAAATAAAATCTTATAAACTATGGGATTTTTCAACAAATAATTTTAATTATTATGATCAACAAATTAATTTATATATTTCGAATTATTCTCCAAAAAATAGTTTTGAGAAATGGCTAAAAAATGAAATGATTATTATGATAAATAAAATTGATTATTGGTTTAATTTTTTTAAGTTTGTTGGATCTAGAATACATATAGGTCAAACTGATGATGGCGTAATTAATATAATCAAAAAAATAGCTTTGTCTAAATTAGAAATTATTAGTATTGGAAAAATTAAATCTTATCCAAACAATATTAAGAGTTTATTTTATAAATATTATTGTGATGATGTTTTTTTTATATGGGGCAAAGATTCATTTAAAAAGATTAATAATTCATATAATGATAATGAAACTTATATAATTAGTGGTTTTCCATATAATATAAATTTAATAGATAAAAAAAAATATCAATTATCTTTAATTAAAAAAAATTTTCGCATAAAAAATATCAAATTTTCTATTCTTTTACTTGATGATAATTTTAGTAAAAATTTAAATAATAAACAAGTTGTTGATTCCAATTCAATGTTTAATTTTTATGATTCTTTTTTTAATTTACTTATTAAAAACAAAGATATCGGAATAATAATTAAAAGTAAAAAAAATTTTGATTTAAATAAAATTGAAAATTTTAATTTAAAATTAAGTAGAGCATTAAAAACTGGGAGGCTTTATATTGTTAATGATTCATTTGGTAAATTTCCATCTATTTATTCCAAAATATGCAACATAACAGTAGGAATTTCAATATTTTTCCCAACTGCGTTATTAGAGTGTGCAATTGATAATAATAAATGTTTATTTTATGATTATCCAAATTTAAATAATTTAGAAAAAAAGTCCTTCTCAAAGTATAGTAAGAATATTTTTTTTAATAATTTGAATGAACTTATACAAGTTATAATAAGATTTAAAAATAATAGAAATTTGTATAATAATTTAGGTGATTGGAGTAAAATTATAAAAAAATTCAACCACTTTATTGATTATAAGGGCGGTGAAAGAATAGGACAATATATTAAATTTATTTTAAAATATGATAAATTTAATCAAAATAGAAAAATATTAATTAAAAATGCTAATAGAGAATATTCACATAAATATGGAAAAAATTTAATTTTTAAATCAATAAAATAAAATTTAATTCTTAATCAATTGAGTATTAAAAATAAAGATGCTAGTAATAAAATAAATAAAATGAATCAGAATAAATTAATTAAATATTTTATATTGAAAGTATTATTGATAATAAAATACCTTCCATTTTTACAAATCATTAGGTTGAGGAGATTTTTCTATAAAATTTTACTAAAAAAAATGGGTGAACTTTGTAATATATGTGATGCAGTTACTATACAAAATGAAGATAAATTAGAAATTGGAGATAGAGTTTCTATTCATCAAAATACTGTTATTGGTGCTAAGGGAGGAATAAAAATTGGAAATTTTTGTGGTATAGCAAATAATTGCACTATAGTTACAGTTGAGCATAAACATGATGATATTAATACATTACAAAAAAATCAGGGTTTGATTTACAAGTCTGTAATTATAGAAGACGATGTTATTATTGGAAGTAATTCGACTATACTTGGCGGATCTAAGATTGGAAAAGGGAGCTATATAGGAGCAGGATCTGTTGTAAGTGGTAATTTTCCTCCTTATTCAGTAATTTTAGGTAATCCTGCAAGAATTCTTTATAATAGGAAAAAGATCTCGAAACTTAATGATGAATAAGAATTCTGTAATCGCCATGATACCTGCAAGAATTGGCAGTCAAAGACTTAAGTACAAAAATTTAGCTCTAATAAATGATAAACCATTAATTTATTATTCTATTAACGCAGCGAAAAAATCAGGTATTTTTGATAAGATTGTTCTAAATTCAGATAGTTCTATTTTTCAGTTTGTTGCTAAAAAATATAAAATTGATTTTTATCAAAGGCCAAATAAACTTGGGAAGTCAAATGTTTTATCTGATGATGTGGTTCTAGATTTTATTAATAAATATGAATATTCTACTATAGTATGGGTAAATCCGATAGCTCCATTACAAACAGGAAACCAAATAAGAAAAACTGTTAAATATTTTTTAAAAAATAAATATAATAGTTTAATTACCGTTAATAAAAAACATACTCATTTTATTTATAATAAAAAACCAATAAATTTTAAACTTAATAAAAAATTTAATAAAACTCAAGATCTCAAGCCTTTATATGAAATGAATTATTCATTAATGATGTGGAATACTAAATCATTTAAACAATCTATGAAAAGGAACAATTTTGCGATTACTCATGGTAAATTTTCATTTTATCCATCTGATAAATTGTCTTCTTTTATTATTAAAGATGAAAAAGATTTATTTATTGTAGAAAAAATTATTTCTTCATTTAATAAATCAAATATTGTTAAATATGATAAGATATTAGAAAGTAAGTAAATGTATTACTTAAGGAAAAGTTTATTATTATCAAGTCGCATTAGATATTCTAAAAAAAGAAATACAAAAAGAGATTTAATGTTAGATAGAAATGAAAGAACAATAGAATTAAATAAAAAAATTATAGATAAATTATCAAAAAAAATTTCTAAAGTTAACATAGGATTATATCCTGAATTAGATAGTTTTTATTCTAAATTATCTAAATGGCTAAGGGTTAAAAAAGAAAATTTATTTATTACTGAAGGTGTTTCTGGAGGAATAAAATCTATTATAGAAACTACATGCAAGGAAAATTATAGTAATATAATTTTCCCTGATCCTTCTTTTGCTCTATATAAAGTTTACGCAAATACATTGGGGATTAAATATAAAACTATTAGATACAATGTTGATTTTAATTTTGATATTAATAAAATATATAAGATAGTTGATAATAAAACTGCAATAATTTTTTTACCTAATCCTAATATTCCACTGGAATATAATATTAAAAAAAATGACATTATTAAACTTTTAAAATTTTGTAAAAGAAAAAAAATTTTATTAATATTGGATGAAGTTTATTATCCATTTGGTGGCTCTACTTATTTATCTCTTATTAAAGATTATAAAGAACTATTAATTATGAGATCATTTTCAAAAGCTTTTGGATTAGCAGGTATTAGAATTGGATTTATAATAGGGAATAAAAGATTAATTAATTATATTTCTAAAATTAGAACAGGTTATGAAACTAATTCACTAAGTATTGAAGCAGCATCTTTTTTTCTAGATAATTATAATCTTGTAAATGACTATATTGATGAAATTAAACTTAGTATAAATCAATTAAAATTGAGATTAAAATCATTAGGCATAGAATCTATAGGTGGAAAATATAGCAATTATTTATTTATAAATTTAAAAAAAAAATATTTAGCTAATAAAATAACTTATAAGTTAGAAAAAAATGGCATATATGTTCGATCTAAATGGTCTAAACCTTTTGATAAAGGGATATTAGTTAGCGGATCATCAAAAAAAAATTTATCAAAATTTTTTCAACAATTTAAAAAAATATATATAAAAATCAATAAATGAAGACTGATTTTGATTATTTAATTATCGGAATGGGTGCTATTGGATTAGCAATTAGTTATTATTTATCAAAATCAAATTTTAAAATTTTAAATATAGATAAAGAAAAAACTTATGGTCTTGGAAACTCATCTAGAAACACAGAAAATATTCATTCAGGAATTTACTATAAAAATAATTCATTAAAACATAAATTATGTATTAGGGGAAAAAAATTACTTTACGATTTTTGTGAAAAGCATAATATTCCCTATAAAATAAGTGGTAAAATTTTTATAGCTACAAGTAATGAAGAGATTAGTTTTTTAGAATCAATTCATAATCAGGCAAAATTAAATCAAATAAATGATATTAAGGAACTTAGTGAAAATGAAATAAATGTTTTAGAGCCATCTATTAAAGCTAAATGTGGTATTTTATCACCATCTTCAGGTGTATTTGATTCATACGAATACTTAAACAGATTATCTGCACTTTGTGAAAATCAAGGAGTAACACAATCATTTAAAACTAGTTTTATAGACTCTGTAAGAGAGGAAAAAGTCTGGATTTCTACTTTAAATCAAAATGAGAATTTTAAGATAAGAACAAAAAATGTTATCAATGCCTCAGGTTTATACTCAACTCAAATATCAAAAAAAGTTTTCCCATCTAAAAAAATTCCAGACAATAATCCAGTAAAAGGAACATATTATATATATTCTGATAAATCTCCTATCAACCATATTATCTATACCCCTTTTGAGCCTGGAAAAATAAGTGAAAGAATAGATGCTACTCCTAACATTCATGGAAAGCTTATTTTTGGGCCAAGTGTTGAAATAGCTAAAAATATTGAGGATTTTAATCCAGACCCTATGCTTATTGATAAATTTTATAATAATATTAAAAAGTATTTTCCAAGTATTATCAAGTCTAAACTAATATTAAATCAATGTGGTATTAGACCCAAGATAAGATTTGATAATGATAAAAATCCTGATTTTCAATTTTCTTTTTCTGAAAACAATTCTTGGTTAGATTTATGGGGTTTAGAGTCACCAGCATTAACTGCAAGCTTAGCAATAGGAGAATATATTGATTCACAATTTAATAAATAAATTATTTAAAGTATTTATATATTATGTATTTAAAATTGATTTAAATAATTTTGATATAGAATCAAATAAATTAGATTTAGATATTGAACATTTTAAAATAAACTCATCATTTGAATTAAAAGCATTAACATATAAAAAATATTTTTTTAACAATTCTCCAATAATTTCTGGTGAATATATTAAAAAGAAAAATGTTAAATTATATTTATATTTTATCAATAAAAAGCTTGTTCATGCTAGTTGTTATGCTGAAAAAAAGCCAATAGTAAAAATTTTAAAAAAATTTCAATCTTCTAAAAATGTTTTTATAGGCCCAGTTCATACTGATAAAGAATACAGGGGAAAAAACATTCATGTTTTTGATATGATTTCTAGATGCTCTGAATATAAGTCTAAAGGTTTTAAAAACATTTATGGCGATGTAAAGTCTACAAATTCTAAATCTATATTTTGTTTTATGTCTATAGGAGCTATTAAATATTCTAAAATAAAATGTTATAAATTTTTGAATTATGAATTATATAAAGATTTGAATATATGAAAAAGAAAATTTTATTAATTTCAGATTTTACTATTGATAATTTAGCGGGTTATCTTAGTAATATTAAAAATAAAATAGAATATCAAATTTTTAAACCTAAACATAATAATTGTTTAAGTGAGTTACAACAATCTGATAAAAATATTCTAAAAAATAAATATGATTATTTGTTTATTTGGTCTTTACCTGATCATATTTCATATAATTTTAAAAAATTATATCAATTAAATAAAATAAAAATTCAATCAATTTATTCTGAAGTTGATCATTATTCAGATTTAATAATTAAAAGATCAAAATATTTTAAATATATATTTTTAACGAATTTGATAGTTCCCACCTCTTTTAGAGGATTTGGTATTAATGATCTAAAGAATGATTATGGTATTCATAATATTTTAAATTTGATTAATTTAAGATTGGCTAAGAATCTAAAGAATATTTCTAATGTTTATATTTTTAACTCAAATAAATGGATAGAAAAATCTGGAAACAATGCTTTTGATCCAATTTCATGGTATACTGTTAAAATTCCTTTTAGTAATAATGTTTTAAAAGAAGCTTCCTTGGAAATACAAAGTGCTATTGAATTTTTAGAAGGATACTCAAAAAAAATTATAATTATTGATTTAGATGATACCATTTGGGGTGGAATAGTAGGGGATGTTGGCTGGGAAAATATAAGATTGGGAGGTCACGATTCATATGGCGAAGCATTCAAAGAATTTCAAAGAATTTTATTAAATTTTAAAAGAAATGGAATTTTATTAGCTATTGCTAGTAAAAATGAAGAAAAAATTGCTTTAAATGCAATTAAGAAAAATGAAGAAATGATACTCAAACAAAATGATTTTGTATCCTGGAAAATAAACTGGGAGGATAAATCAAAAAATATTTTAAAAATAATGAATGATTTAAATTTAGGATTAGACTCAGCAGTATTTTTAGATGATTCAAAATCTGAAAGGGAAAGAGTTAAGAGTTCTTTTCCAGAAATTTTAGTTCCTGACTTACCCAATGATCCTAGGTTATATCCAAATTTTTTAAATAATTTACAATGTTTTAATTTTTTAGATTTTACTTGGGAGGATCAAATTAGATCAAAAAATTATACAGTTGAGAAAAAAAGACAGAATTTAAAAATTAATATTCAATCTGAAGAAGCTTGGATAAAAAATTTAAATATTAGAATAATAGTAGAAACTTTATCAAAAAAGAATCTAAATAGAATATATCAACTTTTTAATAAAACAAATCAAATGAATCTTAGCACAAGAAGAATGGAAAAAGATGAATTATATAGTTTACATAAAACTAAAAATCACAAATTTTTTATTTTTAATATTTTTGATAAATATGGTGATTATGGTTTAACAGGAATTTCATGTTTTAAAATTGAAAAAAATAATGTCATAATAACGGATTTTTTATTAAGTTGTAGGGTTTTTAATAGAAATATAGAGGTTGCAATGTTTTATACAATGATTGATTATGCTCAGAGTTTAAATTTAAAAAAATTAAAACTAAAATACATTAAAACTAAAAAAAACAAACCTTGTTTAGATTTTTTAAATAAGTCAAAATTAAATTGTTCTAAGAAAAATTCAGATTATTTTTGGAATTTAGATAAGAAATTTACAAAACCTAATAATATAAAAATAATTAACAAACTATAAATTCAATTCTTTTTGAACTTTTCTTATATTTAATAACATAATTTCATTAATTTTATTTTTTCCAATCTTTAATTTCCAATTTTCTGAATTTTGATCTGTTAATAATGGGGGAAGTCTTTTAATAATAATTTTCAATCCATATTTTCGATATTTTTTTTCTAAAATTTTAGCAATTTTCTCACCATTTTTCTTTGCTTCGATATACTCTTTAAACTTCTCTTCAGGATAATTTATAAAAGTTGTGGATGGATAAAAAACAATAATTTTTTTCGGTTTTATTAAAAAACTTTTAATTATTTTGTAAAATTCCACTAAATAAAAATCATTAAATTCACTAAATATTTCATAGTCGAATTCATTACTTTTTACTCTTTCAATTTTTGGTGAAGCAAAGTAATAGAGGGTATTAATATTCAATTTACTGAACTTTATATTATGATAAATATTATACTTTAAGAATTTTAATGATTTTTTATTATTTATATCTGAAAAATTTTCTTTAATATAAGTTTTATTATTTAAATATGTTGAGACAACTTTTCCATTACCTGCTAAAATTAATTTTGTAGTAACCTCTCCTAATCCTCTTGATCCACCTATTATTAATGCATTCTGAGATTTAAATTCATTTTTCTTAACTATTTTTTTAATTATTTTATAAGGCGATTGATTAATCTTTAAACCTTTAAATATAGATCTTATATTTGCATTGATACCATATGATCTAAATTTAAAGTCTGTTATAGAGAATCTTTTATCATAATTAAATTTATTTAATATTACTTCATCAAAAAAATTATTATGAAAATTAATTTCTGCAGAATAAAATAATGAATATTTACCTGGCCAATACATCCCGACTGAAGTAGATAACATTGAGATACTTATAGCTCTATTTACCCCAATATTTTTGCAAACTAATGGAAATAATTTTAATAGTTTATTTTTAGAATTAATTAGTGGAAATTTTATTGAAGTTGGTAAATTTTCTGGATTTTGATTAATAGGACTTATTTTATAAGTTTTTTTTAAAAAAATATTTTTATTTTTAATATTAAAACTATTTTTATTAATTTTTATTATAATAGTTAATGATTTGAGGTTATCTTTATAAGCTTCAATTAAATATTTTTGATTTAATTTTATAATTTTAATATTTATATTATCATTAATGATTATGGGAGAATTGAAAAAAATATTAATTTTGTCAACAAATTTGAAATTAATTTTTTCTTGATTTAAAAAATATTCCAAACAAATTAGAAAAGTATTGATACCATGAACAACTCTATCATTATAACCCATTAATTTTGCATATTTATTTTTATAATGAATGTTATTATAATCTCTTGAAATTAATAAAAAATTATTATGCTCTTTTAGAGAGATTTTAATATTATAATCATTTTTATCAATATAATTGTTCATTATAATTAATTTAGTGAATTTTTTGTTGTAAATATTATCATATAAAATTATATGCGCTAATATAATAATACTTAACTAAATGAAAAAAAAAATTCAAGAATTAATATTTAGCTCAATAAATGAATTAAATGAAATTTTAGAAGATGATAAAAAGATTTCATTATCAGAAAAAACTATTTTATTAGATCCTTCAGGAGGTCTTGATTCTCTATCATTTTTTAATTTTATACTTTCTTTAGAAAAGAAAATAAATGGTGAATTTCATAAGAATATTATTCTTACAGATTTAGATCAGATAGATTATAATGATAATCCTTTTAAGAATGTTCAAAAGATGACAAATCATATTGAAAAATTAATCAAAAATTAAATCTATAATGAAAGTAACAAATAAAATTAATGTTTTAGTAATTGGGGGTGGAATGTATGTGTGTGGAAGAGGGACTGATTCTTATGGCACTATCCTTCCTTCACTTCTTGAATCTGTAAAAAAAAAAATAATTAGTGAAATTTCATTTGTAACTACAAAAATTTCTTCTGCGAATATTTTGAAAAAAAAATATAATAAACTGTCCTTACTTATGGATGTTAAATGTAAATGTGAATTTTATCCAAATAAATTAAATAAACAAAACTATCTTAATATTGCCAAAAAAATTAAACCTGATGTAGCAATTATATGTACCCCAGATCACTTACATGCAAAAATATGTATTTCTTTAGTTAAATTAAATATTCATTGTTTGGTAGTTAAACCTATGACAACAAATATTAAAGATGCAAAAAAAATGTTAAAAATTTCTGAAAAGAAAAAAGTGATTTGCCAGGTTGAATTTCATAAAAGATTAGATAAGGCAAACTTAGAGTTAAAGAAACAAATTATTAATAAAAATCTAGGTGATCTTTTATATTCTAATATTGAATATAGTCAAAAAAAAATCATTCCAGAAAAAATATTTAAAAAATGGTCAACTAAAACTAATATTTTTCAATATTTAGGAGTTCACTATGTAGATCTAATTTTTTTCTTAACTAAATATAAGCCAATAAATGTAATTGCTTGGGGACATAAAAAATATTTATCAAAGAAAAAAATAAATACCTATGATTCAATTCAAGTAATTATTGAGTGGAAAAAAAATGATAATTCTATATTTATATCAAACCATATTACAAGTTGGATTGACCCAAATCTTTCATCGTCTATGTCCGATCAAAAAATATCTTTAGTTGGCACTAAAGGCAAGTTTTATTCTGATCAAAAAAATAGAGGGATTCAAATCGTTACTGATAATAAGGGTATTGAGGATATAAATCCCTATTTTAATAATTATTATTATAATAATAACAACAATATTTTTTTTGATGGTTATGGAATTGAAAATATAATGAAATTTATTCAAGATGTTTTTTTATATAAAAATGCAAAACGTTCTTTGAAACAAATAGATAAAACTAGTGCTAATTTTAAGGAATCATTAATTTCTTGCGCAATCATTGAAGCAGTGAATAAAAGTCTTCAAAATAAATCAACTAAAATTAAAATAATTCTGTGAAAAAGATTTTTTACAAAGATTTATATAATTTTAGCAAAATAATATTAAATAAAGTTAATCTTGATGACTTTTCTAATGAAGCTGTCTCAGAAGGAATTTGTCTAGCTTCTTTAAGAGGAGTAGACTCCCATGGAATTAAATTGCTACCTCATTATGTAAGATGTGCATTGAATGGTCAAAAAAATCCAAAACCTAACTTTAAATTTAATAAAAAATTTCCAGCTTTTGGTCTTCTAGACGCTGATAATGCCTTTGGTTTAGCTGCTGGATTCAAAGCAATTGACTTGTGTATAGAAATTTGTCAACAAATGGGTGTAGGGGTAGTATCTGTAAACAATTCTTCTCATCCTGGAGCAATGGCAAGTATTACTTTAAAGGCTTCAAAGAAAGGATTTATTGGAATTGGATTAACTAATGCTAATTCTCTTTTAATATCCTATAATGGAAATCGATCTTTTTTTGGAACCAATCCGATTTCTATGACAGCACCAAGAGTTGAGGAAGATCCTTATTGTCTTGATATGGCAACAAGTATCATACCTTGGAATAAACTTATGAATCTTCAAAGATATAATAAAAATATTGATGAAAATGTAGCTGCAGATAAAGATGGCAACATGACTATAAATTCAAATGAAGCAAGTTTTTTATACCCAGTAGGTGGATACAAAGGGTATGGTTTAGCTTCAATGGTTGAAATTTTATGTAGTATTCTTGGTGGTATGCCATTTGGAAGAAATATAGTTGGAATGTTTAATGATAAACTAGACAAACCAAGACACATTTCACAATTTTATATTGTTCTAAGAACTGATATTTTTGGTTCTGAAGACGATTTTAAAATACATCTACAAAATCTTACAGATCAAGTTAGAAACGAACCTTCAAAAGAAAATAAAAAGGTTTTACTTCCTAACGATCCTGAGATTGAGATCTCTAAAAAAAGAGCTAAAAATGGCATTCCTTTAGATGAACATTTATATAATGAATTATTAGAATTGTCTGATAAATATAATGTAAAATTAGTAATTATTTGATGAAAGAAGTATCAATTATAATTAGAACCAAGAATGAAGAAAGATGGATCTCTTCATGTTTGCAAGCAATAAATAATCAATCTTTTAAAGATTTTGAAATTATAATTGTTGATAATAATAGTACAGATCAAACAATAAATAAAATTAAAAAATTTAACATTAAAAAAATTTTTACTATTGATAAATACTTACCAGGAAAATCGTTAAATATAGGAATTAGAGAATCTGAAGGTAAATATATTGTTTGTTTATCAGCTCATTGTATACCAGTTGATGAAAAATGGCTTGGCTCTCTTGTAGAGTCAATAAAAAGTAATGGAAAATTTGCAGGAGTATATGGAAGACAACAACCTATGTCGTTTTCAAAACCCCAAGATAAAAGAGACATGCTAATTGCATTTGGATTAGATAAAAAAATTCAATTTAGAGATAGTTTTTTTCATAATGCAAATTCTATATTAAAAAAGAGTTTATGGAATGAAGTGAATTTTGATGAAAATGTAACTAATATAGAAGATAGAATTTGGGCCCAAGAAATGATAAATAAAAATTTACAAATAATGTATGATCCAGATGCAAGTGTTTATCATTATCATGGAATACATCAGGATGGTGATGAAACAAGACTAAACAACGTTATTAAAATAATTGAAAGTAAGCAACCTCATGAATTTACAGCAAAATTAGATCCAGAAAAATTGAATATTATTGCTATTATTCCTTTAAAAGGAGATTTAAGGTATTTAAATGACCAACCTCTAATAGAATTTACTATTCAATCTATAAAAAAATGTAAATTTATTGATAAAATAATTGTTTCAACTGACTCAGAGGAAACAGCAAAAATTGCAAAAACTTTAGGAGCAGAAAGTCCTTTTCTTAGACCAAAAACTCTTTCTGAAAAACATGTCAATCTTGAAACTGTGCAAAAGTATACTTTGGATAAAATTGAACAAAATGGTATATTTCCTGATCTTGTTTTTCTTTTTCAAGAAACCTTTCCTTTTAGACCTGATAACTTAATTGAAAATATGATTAATCATCTTTTAACTGATGGTTATGATACAGTAATAGCTGCAAAAAAAGAAAGTAGTTCTCAGTGGCATGAGGCTAATAAAGGTAAGTTTATAAGAATTGATAGTGGTGATGTTCCTAGGGAATTTAAAGAGAAACACTACAGTGGTTTGCCAGGATTAGGATGTATAACTCACCCTGAATTTATAAGAAATAATCAAATAGAAGGTAATAAAACAGGCTTGTTTCCAATAGATTATCCGCTTTCTTCTCTAGAAGTTAGAGATGAAACTTCTTTAAGGATAGCTGAAAAAATAATAAGAAGTATTAATAAAAATAATAATTAAGAATTATATGAAAAAAGCTTTAATCACAGGAATTACAGGACAAGATGGAAGTTATTTAGCAGAAATTTTAATTCAAAAAGGATACCAAGTTCATGGTATGGTAAGAAGATCTAGTAGTTTTAATACTAATAGAATAGATCACTTGATAGAAAATAAAGCATTAAAGGATAAGTTTTTTTTTCATCATGGAGATATAACAGATAATAACAGCATAAGAAATATATTGGAAAAATCAAATCCTGATGAAATATATAACTTGGCAGCTCAAAGTCATGTAAGGGTTTCTTTTGATATACCAGATTATACTGCTCAAGTAGATGCTTTAGGGACTTTAAATTTCCTAGAAGCAATAAAACAAAATAATAAAAAAATTAAATTTTATCAGGCTTCAAGTAGTGAGTTGTATGGAAAAATTCAAGAAGATATTCAAAATGAAAATACACCTTTTTATCCTCGATCTCCATATGGAGTAGCTAAATTATACGCATATTGGATAATAAAAAATTATAGAGAAGCATACAATATTTTTGCATGTAATGGGATTCTATTTAATCATGAATCTCCAAGAAGAGGAGAAACTTTTGTTACTAGAAAAATTTCAAAAGAAGTAGCTCAAATTAAAAATGGAAAAAATACAAAAATCATTTTAGGTAATTTAGATGCTAAGAGAGATTGGGGCTATGCACCTGAATATTGTGAAGGGATGTGGCAAATCTTACAACATTCTTCTCCTGATGATTTTGTTTTGGCTACAGGAAAATCACATTCAGTTAGAGAGTTTGTTAGTGAAGCCTTTAAAATTATAGGAATAAATATAGAATGGATAGGTAAAGGTGTAAATGAAAAAGGAGTAGATAAAAATTCTAAAAAGATTTTAGTTGAAATAAACCCTAAATACTTCAGACCAACAGAAGTTGATTCTCTCACTGGTGACTATTCAAAAGCAAAAAAAATATTAGGTTGGGAACCAAAAACAAAATTTAGCAAGTTGGTTGAGATAATGGTAAAATCAGATTATGATCTTATCACAAAAAAATAATCAAATATTTAAAAATAATTATATAGACAAAATTTTTAATCCTATATTTATTTTTTTATTTTTCTCAATTTTTTTTCATTTAGATAAAATTTTATTTGGAAAAAATGCTCTATATAAAATACATGACACTTTTGATCTTTTTTGGACAATTCAACGCGAAATTTCAAAAAAAATATCTTCGTTTGAATTTCCAGGTTGGATGCCAGATTACTTGGGGGGATTACCTTATTTTTTATTTGATATTAATTGGTTATCTTTGCCTGTAATTCTATCAGCTTTTTTTTATGATCCATGGAATTATATTATTGTTTCGATGTTTCAATTTTTTATGGCTGGAATAGGTGGATATTATTTTTTAAAACATTTTTTTAATTTGCCCTCTTTTTTATGTGTAATAGGAGGCTTGACTTGGTCAATAGGAACCTTTGATTTAACTTACTGGAGAATACAGGATTTAGCTTCTATACCTTTATTATTTTATGCATGTGATAGAATTTTATTGCTAGATTCACTTAAGAAAAGAATATTCTTTATAGGATTATTAATATTAATTTCGTTAAACATTCAAATAGCAAGAGGAGCTCCATTTATAGCTCTTTTTCATTTATTTTTTATTTTTGCTAGCTTTAATAAAAAAAATCCAAGCATAAAAATTTTTATTGTTTATATTTTCTTTTGGTTATTAACTTTTTTATTTAATTTTCCTTTAATATTAACTGAATTTTTTTATTCATTTGAAGGTTCTAGAACTTTAATGGACACTTATTCACAAACTTATGATAATTCTTTTTTAAAAAGAATTTTTTTATTCTTTATATATTTTCTTCATGATGATTCAGTTATAGTTGGAACGGTAGGAACTATTGGTTTTATTAGCTGTTTATTCTTTTTTAATAAATGGAGCCAGTTATCTAAAATTTCTTTTTATTATCTTATAGTTATAGTTTTTTTTGTTATGTTTGTTGATAAATCCTATTATTTTTTGCAAATAAGGGAGAGCTTACCTTTAAAAGAATTCAGATTAGAAAGACTAATATTAATTGGATCATTTATTAAATTTTTTATTTTTTTTGAAAATTTTGATAAAATTATATCAATTTTAAAAAAGAAAAATATTTTCATTATTATTTTTTTTATTATTTTTTTATCTTTAATTCAAATTTTTTGGAGTTTTTTTAAACATCCTTTCCCTATTAATTTTCCTGAGAATCAATTTTTAGGATTATATTTCTTGGGAGTTTCAATTTATACATGTATTATATATTATATTTTGCATTCTAAAAAATTGAATAACATCAATTATTATATAAATTTCTTATTTATTACTGTTATTTTTGGTTTTTTGTTTGTTAATTTTTCAAAAACTTTAGATACTAAAACTCCAAGTTTTAGTCATTTTTTTTCTTCTGATGATTTTAACTTTTTAAATTCAGATGATAGTTTTTATCGTATTTCTTTTATTAATTCTTTTCCTGTCGTTGGAGTTTTTAATAATTATCAAGTTGCTGGAGGTTATTCGCCTCAATACATGAAGAGATATGCACAATTTTGGGAGTTATTAATACATAGCGACAAGTTTGGCGATTATCTAAATACTGATATTAAAAGAAATTTTAGAAATTATAATTATAAAGCTTATTTAATTGATAGTCGTTATATAAAGGAATCCAACCCTCCTCATAAAATAAAAAATTTATACTTTAATTTTAATTTATTATCTCTAAACAATGTTAAATATATTTTTTCTAGATATGAAATTGATAATCCATCAATATATAAATTAGAACTTATAAATAAAGGTGTTTCACCTAAAAGAGTTGAGGGGGAGCAATTTGATCCTAAAACATTATTTTATAGATATTTACAAGTTATAAAACGCTATGATGCAAAAAAAGATTATTATATTTATCGATTAAATTCTTTTTTTCCAAGAATATTTTCTACTAATAACTTTCAAATATTTAAAGATATTGATGATTTAAATAAAGCTTTAACCACAGCTGATGATGAATTTCTCAAAAAAAATGTTTTATTTAATTTTAAAGACTTATCTGAGGAACAAATTTATGATTTAAAAAATTTAAAAACAAATAATCATTTAATTGATGAAAATATAAATCTTAAAATAGTTCATTATTCTGACGACAAAATAGTTATTAATGCAGATCTAAAATTTGATACTATAGTTAACTTAAATGAAAATTATTCAAAAGATTGGCAATTAACTATAAATAATGAAATAAAAGATATCATACCTGGATACGGTTTTATGAGATCTATAGTACTAAATAAAGGATATAATAAAATAATTTTAAAATATAATCCTTCTTATATTTATCAATCATTAAAATATTCTTTTATATTTATATTTGTTTTATTAATCTTATTTTTTATCTTTTTAAGAAAAGTAAAATCATTTTAATTAATATTTTAAATCCATCCCTAAATTCACTAACATTTTTTTCACCTGAAAGCCTTTTTCTTTCATTAGAAGGTATTGATCTATAATTAAATTTTAATCTATGTACTTTAATAGGTAGTTCAACACATATTCCAAAATCATTAGAGCTTAAATTTAATTTGTTTACGTATTTAGAATTTAAACCAAAATAGGTATATAAAATATCAGTTATTTTTAATCCAAAAAAATATTTTCCTATAAGAGAAAATATCTTATTTCCAACAAAAGTAAGATTAGTGTCATCATCACTGTGAGCATTATTTTCATATCTAGAACAAAAAATAAAATCATAAGTATCTAAATAATTATAAATCTTGAATATATCATTTGGGTTCATAGAACCATCAGTTAAGTATATTATTGTTTTCTTTGAAGATATCTTTGTAAGACCTTCTTTTATGGCTGAGCCAAAACCAGGTATTTTTTGATTCACAATTTTTATTTGATTCTTTTGTAATTCACTTAATTTATCACAAGAATTATCATTAGCATTTTTAATTAATATATATTCTGTATTTAAATTAATTTTATTAATTACATCAAATAATTCATCTAATACAAAAGGAAGGTTGTCTTTTTCATTTTGAGCAGGTAAAATTATTGATAAATCATGTTCCATAAATCTAAAAACCTCTTAAAAAAAGTATATTTTTTTTATTAAGTAATTTATATATACTTATAAATATATCTATTAATAAATAAATTATTTATGAAAAAAAATTCAAGAATATTGATAACAGGCGCTAGAGGCATGGTAGGAAAAGCGCTAATACAGTATCTTAAACTTAAAGGATATAATAATTTATTTATACCAGATAAAAAAAAACTAGATTTAACTAATAAATCTAAAGTTAATTTTTATTTTAAAAAATACAAACCTGAATATGTTTTTATGCTAGCAGCTAAAGTTGGTGGAATCGGAGCTAATTCGAAAGATCAAATCGGTTTTTTAGAGACCAATCTAAAAATTCAAATGAACACTTATGAAGCTTGTTATAATAATAAAGTTAAAAAAAATTTATTCTTAGGAAGTTCATGTGTTTATCCTACAAATAGTCCTCAGCCTATTAAAGAGGAGTATTTATTAACTAACAAATTTGAACCTACAAATGAGGGTTATGCTCTTGCTAAAGTTGTAGGTTTAAAAATGGCACAGTATTATTATAATAAATATGGTATGTTAACAGTGACTCCTATGGCAGCAAATATTTATGGCACGAACGATAGTTTTGATTTAGAAAATTCTCATGTTTTGTCAGCTTTAGTAAGAAGATTTGTAGATTCTAAAATTAAAAAGTTAAAAGAAGTTAAACTTTGGGGCACAGGAATAGCAAGAAGAGAGTTTATTCATGTTAGTGATGTTGCGAGAGCATTAGTTTTTTTAATGAAAAAATACAATTCCTCAGAAATTATTAATTTAGGAACTGGTAATGATATTTCTGTAAAGGAATTAGCAATTTTAATTAAAAATAAAATAAATTATGAAGGTAGAATTAAATGGGATAAAAGCAAACCTAATGGAATGCTAAAGAAATGTTTAGATATAAGAAAATTATCAAAACTAAAATTCAAAAGTAAAATATCGTTAGATGAAGGAATTGATAAAACAATTCATGAATATATTCAAATAGCTAAAAATAATGCATGATAAAGATATTACTAGAATTTCTAAAGAAATTGAAAAATATTTAGAAATTTCAGGAAGAATAAATAAATTAAAAGATAATAAATATTGGTATCCTTTAAGTATGGCAAATTATGGAATTGAAGAAATTATTGAATCTTTAAAATCATTAATAACTTTTCAAACCAGTATGAGTAATAAAACTATAGAGTTTGAAAAAAATTTTGCTAATTATCTAAACTGTAATGAAACAATTATGGTTAATAGTGGATCTTCTGCTGATTTATTGTTAGCGCATTTATTAGTAGATCCTTTAAATAAGCAAATAGATAAAGACTCAGAAGTTTTAGTGCCAGTTGTTACTTGGCCTACACATATTTGGTCTATAATGAATGCAGGATTAAAACCTAAATTGGTTGATGTTGATCCAAAAACTCTTAATATTGATCTTGTAGATTTAAAAAATAAAATTACTAAATCAACAAAAGCTTTATTTATAGTTCATTTAATGGGTAATCCTTGTAACATGGATGAAATAAATAATTTGGTAGTGAAAAATAATTTAATTCTTTTAGAAGATGCTTGTGAAGCTTTAGGATCAGAATGGGATAATAAGAAAGTTGGAACTTTTGGATTGGGAGGAAGCTTTTCTTTTTTCTTTTCTCACCACATGACTACTATGGAAGGTGGTTTAGTATGTTGTTCAAGTCCAGAAATCGCAGATCAACTAAGAATTTTGAGGGCTCACGGTTGGTTAAGAAATTTAAAATCTAATAAATATAGTATTAATGATAAAAATGTTGATAGCAGATATGCATTTATAAACTGGGGATTTAATTTAAGACCAACAGAATTACAAGCAGGTTTTGGCATAGAACAACTCAAAAAACTACCTAATTTTAATAAAAAACGAAAAACATTATCAGATATATTCTTTAAATATATTGATGATTCAAAATATTTTGATAGACCGCATGTTGAAAATAAAAGTAATCCATCATGGTTTGCTTTACCCTGCCTAATTAAAAGTGATGCGCCTTTTTCAAAAGATGATTTTGTTAAATATTTAGAGTATAATGGTGTTGAAACTAGACCTATTGTGACTGGAAACATAGCAAAACACCCAGTAGCTAATGTATTTAGTCATATATTTGAGGACACTTACAAAGGAGCAGATATAATTCATAATAATGGTTTTTATGTTGGACTTTCTCCTTTATTTAATGAAACACAAATTATAAAATTAATTGATATATTTAAGAAGTTTGAGTCAAAATACTAATGAACAATAAATTAAAGTTAAAATTGAAAAATAATGAAGTAACCTATGGAACTTGGTTAACAATTCCCAATATTATTATTCCAGAAATCATTTCAGCAGGAAGTTTTGATTGGATTTGTATTGATATGGAACATAGTAATATAGAGTTAAATGATTTAGTGCCTTTGATTGTTTCAATAGAAAAAGGAAATATCACCCCTTTAGTAAGAGTTGGTGAAAATAATGCAAATTTAATTAAAAGAGTAATGGATGCAGGTAGTTATGGAGTGATTGTTCCAAATATAAATAATTCAGAACAAGCTAGAAAAGCAGTTGAATCTGTAAAATATCCACCTGTAGGAAAAAGAGGAGTAGGATTATATAGAGCTCAGAAATTTGGAAAAAATTTTGAAAATTATTTCAATTGGGTAAAAGATAATAGTATTGTTATCATTCAAATAGAAAACATTGAAGCAGTTCAAAATATCGAATCTATTTTTGAAGTTGAAGGCATTGATGGATATATTATTGGCCCATATGATCTTTCTAGCTCTTTAGGAAAGCCAGGAAAAATAAATGATCCTGAAGTAATAGAAGCTATTAACAAAATAATTTCTGTTGGCAACAAAAAAAATATTACTTCTGGAATACATTCAGTGAGCACGGATCCAGAAGAAGTAATAAATTTTAAAAATAAAGGATTTAAATTACTTGGTTTTAGTCTTGACTCAATCTTCTTAAGTGATGCTGTTATAAATTCTATGAATATAATAAGAAATAGCAAATGAAAAAATCTATAGTTTTTGGAGGCTCAGGTTTTTTAGGATCTCATATTGCTGAAATATTATCAAATAATGGTCATGAAGTAACTATTTTTGATTTAAATAAATCAAAATATTCATTTAAAAATCAAAAAATGATTATTGGAGATATTTTAGATTCTAATAAAATTAAAAATGTGATTAAAGGAAAAGATTATGTTTTCAATTTTGCAGGAATATCAGATATTGATTATAGTAATGTGCATCCAATTGATACAATGAAACAAAATATCATAGGCAATTCAAATATTGTTAATGGATGCTATGTTAATAATATTAAAAGATTTATTTTTGCAAGTTCTATATATGTATATAGTGATAAGGGTGGATTTTATAGAGTTTCTAAACAAGCCTGCGAAAATTTTATAGAATCATTTAGTCAAGAAAAAAAATTAGATTATACAATTCTTCGATTTGGATCTCTTTATGGACCTCGTTCAAATAATAATAATGGAATTTTTAGATTTATAAATGAAGCTATAAATAAAAAATCTATTTCATTTAATGGAAGCCCAAATTCCTATAGAGAATTTATTCACGTAAATGATGCTGCTAAAATGACATTAAAGATTCTATCTAAAGAATATAAAAATCAACATGTTACATTAACAGGCCAACAAAAACTTAAAATAAAAGATTTGTTAACTATGATTAAAGAAATACTATCAATTCGAAATTTAAAAATTAAATATTCTAAAAATAAAAATTTGCATTATGAAATGACACCTTATAAGTTTAATCCTAAATATGGTAAAAATATCACTTTAAATGAATACATTGATATCGGCCAGGGCCTTTTAGAATTAATTGAAATTTTAAATGATAATTCGAAAAAGAAATAAATAAATGAATATAATTGGTGTAATTCCAGCACGTATGGCTAGTAGCAGATTTCCTGGAAAACCAATGGCTAAAATTCATGGCGTACCTATGATTGGCCATTGTTATAAAAGATCTGTTAAAAGTAACTTACTTACCGAATGTTATGTTGCAACTCCTGATAAAGAAATTTTTGATTATATAAGTTTGATTGGAGGCAAGGCAATTATGACCTCACATAAACATGAAATGTGCAATGATAGAGTATTTGAAGCAGTTGAAAAAATAGAAAAAGAAAAGAAAATAAATTTTGAAATAATTGTAAATATTCAAGGCGATTTGCCCATGGTTTTTCCTGAAATGATTGATAATTCAATCAAACCTTTAATTGAAGAAACTAATGTTACTAATACAACTATGGCTGAAATAATTAAAAATGAAGATGAATTTCTGGATCCCAATAGAGTAAAAGTTGTAATAGATATAAATAAAAATGCAATTTTATTAACAAGAGAACCTGTTCCTTCACAAAAAAAATCAAAAAAAAATTTTATAAAATATAAACATGTTGCAATCAGAGCTTATAAAAGAAATATTTTTGATATTTTAAAAAATTTACAAATGACTCCTATAGAAGAAATAGAAGGAATAGATGATTTAAGACTTTTAGAAAATGATATTAAAATAAAAATAGTTTTAACAGACTTGGAAACTGAAACAGTTGACAATACTAAAGATTTAGAAAAAGTTATTCAAATGATGCAAAATGACACTCTAATGAAAAATTATATATAAAATAAATTTTTGTGATTAAAGCAATTATTTTTGATTTTGATGGTGTAATAGTTGATTCTGTTGATCTTAAAACTGAGGCATTTAAAGAGCTATATAAAGATTATAATAAACAAATACTTAAAAGCATCGTAGCTCATCATAATCAAAATGGGGGGATGAGTAGATATGAAAAATTTAAATTTTATCATGAAAAATATTTAAACAAAAGAATAACAAATTTAGAATTAAATAGATTAGGAAAACAATTTTCTAGAATAGTAGAAAATAAAATTATTAAAACTAAATATATAAAAGGCTCATTTGAGTATATTTCAGAAAACTATAAAAAATATAAATTATTTATATCTTCAGGGACTCCAGAAAATGAATTAAGAAGAATATGTAAAAAAAGAAATATAAGTAAATATTTTCATAAAATTTATGGATCTCCAAATAGTAAAGTTAAACATATAAAAAATGTTATTGAATATACAAAAGTATTAAAAAAAGAAATTATTTATATTGGAGATTCAAAAAACGATTATGATGCAGCTAATAAAATGAATGTTAATTTTATTGGTTTAGGAAAAAATTTTCAAAAAAATGGAAAGAACAAAATAATAAATATAAAAAATTGTTTTGATTTATATAAAATAATTAAGTAATTAAAATTATTGTGAGTAAAATAAAAATAATAAAATTAATAGATATAACAAGGTTTAGCTCTTTGGATATTGAATCAAAAAGAAGATTTAATGAAATATCTAAACAACACAAAGAAGATTTCAATAAATTAGTTGATAAATTATCAATTAAAAATGCCAATATAGATTGGTGGATTAATTCTCTTGCTAGTAGAAATTTATTAAATTCAGACTTATATGAAAGCCTATGTTTTATTTTGTTAGTTAAAGATTATATCAATGAAGGATTTATTATAGAAAAAATAATTGTAAATAAAAAATCTTTAATAAAAATTATTAAAAAAATCACTAATAATAAAACACAAATAAAATTAATTCATAAAAATTTTTATGATAGATATTTATTTTATAAATATTTATTTTTGATTTTCCAATTCTTTAAAAGAAATTATCAATTTTTGATTTGTAAATTTTTAATTAAAAAAGTATCTAATCCAAATGATCTTACTTTAATTCATACTTTTGCAATACCTAATTTTTATAATAAAGATAGATATTTCAATAATTTTATTAAAAATATAGATCATGAATATTTACAAAATGTTTATTTTATTCCTACACTAATTAATCTAAAAATTTCAAAAGTTTATCATGCTTATAAGAACTTATCAAAATTTTATAATCATAAATTATTTTCTAAAGAAAAATATTTAAGTTTTTTTGATTTAATTAAAGCCATTTTTTATTTTAATAAAATCAAAAAAATTAAAATTTCTCAAACATTTTATGCAAATATAGATATTTCAGATTTATTAAGTGAAGAATCTTTTAATTTTAAATCTATAAATATATCAATTGAATCTATGTTAAATTATTTTTTTATAAAAAATCTTTATAAAAGTAATTATAAGATAAAATCATTCATTGGTTGGTGGGAAAATTTACAAATTGATAAAAGTTATTATTTTTCTCTAAATAAATTCTATCCTAATACTAATACTAGTGGTTATCTAGGATACTCTCCTAGAAATATGGAATTACAACTACAAGTTACTGATTCTGAAATCAATTTTAATGTTGTACCAAAAAACATTTTTGTCATAGGAGATAAAATTAAAGATAAATATTACTTAAATAATAATAAGAATATAAATATTCAAGTTGCACCTGCTTTTAGGTATTCTTATTTAAGAAATTTAAGAATTAAAAGGAGTAATAATGAATATACTAATATGCTTATTTCCTTACCTGTATCAATTAAACACTCTATTTATATTTTGGATATGCTTCTCAAATTAAATAATAAAATTAATTATAAAAAATTTAATTATACGATAAAACCTCATCCTTTAATAAATATTAAAAAATTATTAAAGATATATGAAAATAAATTGCCAAATAACTATTCTTTTACCCAAGAGCCTCTATTAAATTTTTTTGAAGATTCAGATATAGTAATATCCTCTATGTCTATTGTTTTGTTAGAAGCCATGTCATTAGGTATACCTGTTATTGAAATTAATAGAGATGAACCTTTCGATCTTAGTGGTATTCCACATCATATAAACCCATTAATATGGGAAAAAATTAATAATTATGATGAATTAGAAAAATCAATTGAAAAATTTACACATCAAAAAATTTCATGTATTGATCAATATCAACAAATAGGAAATGAAATTTTAAAAAATTATTTTGAACCCATAAATAGAGACAAAATATATAAATTATTGGATATTAAGAATTAAATTAATGTTTAGAAATATATACAAAAATAAAAAAGTTTTAATAACTGGACACACAGGATTTAAAGGTTCTTGGTTGTCTATTTGGCTAAATTCATTAGGTGCAAAAGTGTATGGAATTTCTTGTGATATACCTACACAACCATCTCATTATAATTATGCAAAAATTTATAGATTTATTAAAAATTACAAATTTGAAATAAATGAATATAAAAAATTGAAACATACAATAGATAGAATTAAGCCAGATTTTATCTTTCATTTAGCAGCTCAATCTTTAGTAAAAAAATCAATTTTAGATCCTAAAAGAACTTGGACATCAAATTTAGTAGGGACAATGAATATACTTGAAAGTTTAAGAAATTATAAAGCTAAATGTTCTGTGGTAATAATTACAAGTGATAAATGCTATTTTAATAAAGAATGGAGTAGGGGTTATAAAGAAAATGATAAATTAGGAGCTATAGATCCCTACGGAGCTTCAAAAAGTGCAGCAGAAATTTTATTTAAATCATACTTTGAAACATATTATATTAATAGCACTAATATATCTTTAGCCACGGCAAGGGCTGGTAATGTAATAGGGGGAGGTGATTGGGCTGAAAATAGATTAATTCCAGATTGTATAAAAGCATGGTCAAAAAAACAAAAGGTTTTAATAAGAAATCCAAAATCAACAAGACCTTGGCAACATGTTTTAGAGCCATTAAGTGGATATTTGTCTCTAGGTGCAAATTTGTATTTTTCAAAAAAATTATCAGGTCAATCATTTAATTTTGGACCATCGGAGAATAAAGAATACAATGTAGAAGATGTAGTAAATTTAATGAGTAATGATTGGAAAAATGTTAAATGGAAAATAAAATTAAGTAAAAGAGATTCATTTAAAGAATCTAATTTACTTAAACTAAATTGTAAAAAAGCAAAATATCATCTTAATTGGAATGCAACTTTAAATGTAAAAGAGACCATAAAATTAACAACAAATTGGTATAAAAATTTTTATAATAATAGAAAATTAACATTAATAATTTCACTTAATCAAATTGAATATTATACGCAAATTGCAAAAAAAAGAAAATTATCATGGACAAAATAGATCAGACAATCAAGTCAATTAAATTGATAAAAAAGAAAATTATAGAAGTTCAAAATGGTAATGTATTAAAAATTATAGATAAAACTGAGAAAGAGTTTAATGGCTTTGGAGAAGCTTATGTTTCAATAATTGATTATAATAAAATTAAAGGATGGAAAAAGCATTTAAAAATGACTATGAATTTAATTGTTCCTTTAGGATTAGTTAAATTTGTTTTTTATGATGGTTCAAATTTTAGAGAAGAAGTTATCGGTCAATCAAATTATTATAGAATAACAGTTCCCCCATCTATTTGGTTTGCTTTTAAAGGAATGGATAAAAATAATGTGATTATTAACATATCAAATATTACACATGATATAAACGAATCTATAAACACGAATATAGATGAATTTAATTATAATTGGAAATAGATGAAAGTAGTAATATTAGCAGGAGGTTATGGTACTAGATTATCCGAGTATACTGATCTAATTCCAAAGCCCATGGTTAAAATAGGAAGAATTCCTATTCTTTTGCATATTATGAATATTTATTCTTACTTTGGGCATAAAGAATTTTATATAGCCACAGGATATAAATCACATATAATTAAAAAATATTTCAATTTATATTTAAAAAATAAATTTAATATTCATAATAAAATAAATAAAAATCATGATGAGTATTATATTAAAAAAAATAATTGGAAAATTAATTTAATTAATACTGGTATAAAAACTATGACAGGAGGAAGATTAAAAAGATTAAAAAAATTTATACAGAATGAAAGTTTTTTACTTACTTATGGAGATGGATTATGTGATGTTAATATCAATAAGTTAATCAAATTTCATAAGATCAATAAAAAAATCATTTCTCTTACGGCAGTAAGACCTCCCGCTAGATTTGGCGCTTTACAATTAAAGGGTAACAAAGTTATTTCATTTAGAGAAAAATCAAAAATGGATGTTGGTTGGATTAATGGAGGTTTTTTTATAATAAAACCAGAATTTTTAAATTATATTAAAAATGATTCTACTTTTTTAGAGAGAGAACCATTAGAAAAAGTTGCGAATGATAATCAACTTTTTGCTTATAAACACGAGGGTTTTTGGCAGTGTATGGATACCAAAAGAGATAGAGATTATTTAGAAAGTTTAGTTAAATTAAAAAACATTCCATGGATAAAAAACAAAAAAAATTATTAGTAATAGGTGGCACGGGTTTTATAGGAAGTCATTTATGTAAAAATGCAATCAAAAAGAATTATAAAGTTTATTCAATATCAATGAATTTACCAAAAACTTATAATAAAATTAGTACAGTTAAATATTATAGATGCAATATTCTTGATACAAAAAAATTAAAAAAAATTTTATCAAATAATTTTGATTATGTAGTAAATTTAGGGGGATACATTGATCATTCATCGTATAATTTAAATGGAAAAAATATTTTTGATCAACATTTTTTTGGGCTTGTAAATTTAATTAATTTCTTAAAAAGAGATAAATTAAAAAAATTTATACATATTGGGAGTAGTGATGAATATGGTATTTCTAAGTATCCACAAAATGAAAAAATGAAAGAAAAACCTTTTTCTGCATATTCTTCAGCAAAAGTATCTAGTACACGTTTATTAAAATCTTTATATAATTCAGATAATTTTCCAGTTGTAATTATAAGATTATTTTTAGTATATGGGCCTTTTCAAAAAGATAACAGATTTCTTCCATTTATAATTAAGAGTTGTTTAGCAAATAAAACTTTTGAGACTACTTCTGGTAGTCAAATAAGAGATTTTTGTTATGTTGACGATGTTATTGAAGCAATATTTATACTTCTTAAATCTAAAAAATCAAATGGAGAAATATTTAATGTAGGATCAGGTAAGCCTATAAAAATAAAAAATGTTATTGAATATGTAGTTAAAATAATAGGTAAAGGAGTACCTCAATTTGGAAAAATTAAAATGAGAAAAAATGAAAATACTTCATTATACTCTAACAATTATAAAATTTATCAAAAAACAATTTGGAAACCAAAAATTAATATTAAATCAGGATTAATCAAAACAATAGATTTCTATAAAAATCTATGAAAGAAAATTTAATTAGCATAATAATGAATTGCTATAATGGCGAGAAATATTTAAAAGAATCATTAAATTCAATCATATCTCAAACTTATCAGAATTGGGAACTAATTTTTTGGGATAATAAATCCACAGATCAATCAAAAAATATTTTTTTAAATTATAAAGATATAAGATTTAAGTATTTTTATTCAGAAATTAATACTGGTTTAGGAGAAGCAAGATTAAATGCTTATAAAAAAACTAATGGTCAATATATTGCCTTTTTAGATTGTGATGATTTATGGAATAAAAATAAGCTTGAAAAGCAAATTCTTAAATTTAAAGATGAAAAAGTTGGAATTGTTATAACTGATACAATTTTTTTTAAAGAAAAAGGAAATTCTAGACAGTTATATAAAAATAAAACTCCTCCTACAGGATTTATTATTGATAAACTTTTAGAAAATTATTTTATTTCTCTTGAAACAGTTCTATTAAAAAAATCATATATTGAAAAATTAGACCATTCGTTTGATCCACAATTTAATCATTTATCTGATTATGACTTAATTATTAGATTATCTTTAATTTGTAAATTAGCTTATTGCCCAGAAGTTTTAGCAAAGTGGAGAATACATGATAGCAATGAATCTGTTCTTAAACCAAATTTATTCAATATTGAAAAAAAGTATTTTGTTTCTAAAATTAAATCTAAATTTCCTGAAATTATAAATAATAATCTAAATTCTTGGGAAAAACTAAAAATCAAGATTATTGTTAATGATTTAATTTATTTTATTTTAACAAAAAAAAATAAAGATCCTAGAAAAGTAATTAAAAAATATATTTTCAAAGATTATAAGATAAGTATTCTTTTATTATTATCATATATTCCTTTATCAAAATATGTATTAAGATTGATAAAGAAAATTGCTAATTTGTAATCATTTATTTTATATATTTTATAATTCAAGATATTATATATATATAAGATTAATTAATTTAAAATAAATATATAAATGAAAATTATTATTTTTGGTGGAGATGGATTTTGTGGTTGGCCTTTAACTCTTAGGTTATCTAAAAATTCAAATAAAATTATGATAGTTGATAATTTTTTGAGAAGAAAGATTGATCAAGAGCTTGGTGTTAAACCTATATACCCAATTTACAGTTTAAATCAGAGAATTAAAACATGGAAAAAAATTACAGGTAAGGAAATTTTATTTAAAAAAATTGATTTATCTAAAGAAATTAATAAGATTGAAAAATTATTTTACGAATTTAAACCAGATGCTGTAGTAGTTTTAGCAGAATTAAAATCAGCTCCATATTCAGTCAAATCCTTATCACATAGCAACAGGACTATTACTAATAATTTATTAGTTAACAATAATATTTTACATACAATAGCTAAATATAATAAAAATATTCATTTTGTTCATATTGGCACTATGGGTGTATATGGTTATGATTATAGTAAAATTTTAATACCTGATGGTTACTATAAAGCTGATTTATATAATCATCTAAATCAAAAAATAACTAAAAAAATTTTACATCCTTCTTCTCCAGGAAGTATTTATCATTTGAGCAAAGCTCAAGATGAATTGCTTTTCCAATATTACAATAAATTATATAATTTAAAAATTACAGATCTACACCAAGGCGTAGTTTGGGGAATTAATACTTTAGAAACAGATATGAATGAAAAACTAAGTAATAGATTTGATTATGATGGCGAGTATGGAACAGTTCTTAATAGATTTATAGCCCAAGCAAGTATAGGATATCCTTTAACTGTTCACGGAAGTGGAAAACAAATAAGACCGATTATAAATATTAATAATACTGTAGATTGTATAGAAATTGCTTTAAAATATAAATACAAGTCAAAAAGAGTAAGAGTTTTAAATCAATTGGCAGAAACTATAAGAGTTGTTGATATAGCAAAAAAAATATCTAATTTATCAGGTGTAAAAATAGATTATCAAAAAAATCCAAGAATAGAAAATGAAAATAATAAATTAAAAGCAAAACCTATTGGTCTCATAGAATTAGGGCTAAAACCAATTTATTTAGATAATAATTATTTAAAAAAAGAAATTGAAAAAACAAAAAAACATGGAAATAGTATTATAAGAGATAAAATTAAATCAAAAATTTTATGGAAAAAAAGTAAACAATAAATAATTTGAATACAATTAATAAAATTTATTTTTCTCATGGAAGAGTAGCTTTTAAATATGGGCTTCTTGATTTAGATTTAGATAAAAATTCTGAAGTTCTTATACCTTCATATATATGCGACTCAGTTATCCAACCATTAAGACAATTAAAAATAAGATATAAATTTTATGAATTAGATTCTTATTTTAGAATAAATTTTACTCAACTAGGTAAATTGATTAGTAAAAATACAAAAGCTATTTTAAAGGTAAATTATTTTGGACAACCAGATCAAATAGAATTATTTATAGAATTTTGTAAAAAAAATTCTATTTTTTTGATTGAAGATAATTCCCATGGTTATGGAGGTACTTATAAAGGTAAAAATCTTGGAACTTATGGAGATTCTGGGTTTAGTTCACCAAGAAAAATTTTAGATAAATTATATGGAGGAGTGTTATATACCACAAAAAAAAATAATAATTATGAAAAATATAAATTGTCTCAACATCAAAATAAATATTTTAAAGAATTAATAATAAATTTTCTTGAAAAAAATAAAAAATATAAAAATTTAATTTATAAAATTCTTAATAGGAATATAGATTATAATGACATTTATAATTATAAAGAAAAGGAAGTTATTGATTATCTACTAAATAAATCTTTAGAAAGGAAATATGATCTTCATGATTGGTCTAATGAAAAAATTAGAAGAATTTCATTATGGAAAAAAATTAAAATTTTTGCAAATAAACATCACTTAGATAATGTCATTGATGAACCTCATTCAGAATCATGTCCATGGATGGC
>CETH01037640.1_pt1 | contig 53555 bp, 59 predicted proteins | sample 361461 | NCBI WGS metagenome assembly CETH01 (sample SAMEA2622695, study PRJEB7988) | marine metagenome | isolation source: saline water (ENVO:00002010), including | reverse complement strand
GACCTGCTGATTACAAATCAGCTGCTCTAGCCAGCTGAGCTACATCGGCTAAAATTTGAATGCAAATTAAGTGTTAATTTTAGTGGTTTCAAAAAAAAATTAAAAAAATATAATTTAAAAACTGTATAATTTTTCCTTTTTTTTCTTTATAATTCTTTGAGCAGAAACTACAGCAATTTTAATTGCTTTTTCGAATGAACTAGATCTTTTTTTTACTATAATACTATTTCCAGGAATTCCAATCTTTATCTCAGCATATTTATTAAGTCTATTTGATGAATTTTCAACTTTAGTTGAAATAATAACATTAATAATCTTTTTATAAAACAAGTTCATTTTATTAATCTTTTTTTTTGCAAAATTTTTAAGCTTTATATCTGCTTTATAATTAATTGATTGAAAAACAATATTCATGAATAATTTTTTAATTTGTGTTAATTTTTTTCTCTCGGGTGTGATTTAAAATAAATATCTTTTATTTTACTCATACTAGTATGTGTATATAATTGAGTAGCAGCTAAACTTGAGTGACCCAATAAATCCTTAATTGAATTTAAGTCAGCTCCTTTATCAAGTAGATGAGTTGCGAAGCTATGACGAAGCATATGAGGACTTTTTTTTGTTTTGGATGATACTAAACTAAAATAGCGATTAACAGTTTTGTAGACAAAAGATTCTGTTAACATTTTACCTTTTTTATTTACAAAAAATGTTGATGAATTATTTTTTATTGTTATTTCATTTTTCTTTTTGAGATAATTTTTTATTATTTGGATTAATTCATCTAAAATCGGAATTAATCTTTCTTTGTTTCTTTTTCCATGAACTTTTATAACTCCTTCATTTATCAAAACATTCCTTTCTTTCAAATTAATCAACTCTATTCTCCTTATTCCGGTAAAATAAAAAACTGCAATTATAGTTTTTTCAAGAATACCAATATAATCATCAGAAAAATGATCTCCTTTAAATAGTGACTTAATTTCATCTTCAGAAAAAGGTACATTTATATTTTTAGGTGTTTTTAAAACTTTATGGTTTTGAAGTGGTGAAGATTTTATAGTTCCTGTTTTTAATAAAAACTTATAATATGATCTCAAAACAGAAACTTTTCTATTAACTGTTCTGTTTGAATTTCCATTCTCTATCAAATTTATTATCCATGATCTAATTTCATTATATGATACTTTGTCTATTGAATTAATATTAAAATCAGTTTTTATAAAATCTTTAAAACTCAATAAATTTGAATTGTATGCAATTTTAGTATGGTGGGAAGATTTCTTTTCCAAATATATATAGTCTAAAAATTTAGAAATAGACATATTAAAGTTTGTAATCAAATTTACAAACTAAAAATTATAAAATAGGAATTTTATTATTGATTTTGAATATCTAAAAGCCTCTGAACGTGCTGAGCCTTTTGAACTTTTTGACGATGTTTAACAGATGGTTTAATAAACTCTTTTCTAGTTCTAAGCTCCTTCATTGCGCCAGTTTTGTCAAATTTTCTTTTAAAACGTTTTAAAGCTCTATCAATACTTTCACCATCTTTAATAGGAATTATTAACATATATCTTTTTTTAAAAAGTTCGGGCAAATATAAAAAAACTAATTTAATTAAAAATATTACTTTATAAATCTCTTGAAATTACTATTTTTTGAATTTCACTTGTTCCTTCACCTATGGTACATAATTTTGAATCTCTATAAAACTTTTCAACAGGAAAGTCTTTAATATAACCATACCCTCCATGAATCTGAACAGCTTCATTTGAAACTCTAACGCACATTTCTGAAGCAAACAATTTAGCCATAGCACCTTGAGAAGTAACATTTTTTCCTTCATTTTTCATATCAGAGGCTTTTTTAGTTAATAATTTTGCAGCTTCAATTTCTGTAGCCATTTCAGCTAGTTTAAATGAAATCCCTTGGAAATTGATAATAGGCTTTCCAAATTGTTCTCTTTCTTTTGAATATTTTAAAGCTGCTTTAAAAGCTCCTTGAGCGATTCCAAGAGAAAGAGCAGCAATTGAAATTCTTCCTCCATCTAAAATTTTCATTGATTGAATAAACCCATCTCCAATATCTCCAAGCCTATTAGTATCTGGAACAATACAATTATCAAAAACCATTTCAGCAGTTTCAGATGCCCTCATTCCAAGTTTATTTTCAACTTTACCAGAACTGAATCCTTCAGTTCCTTTCTCAATTACAAAAGCTGTCATTTCATGGCTTTTTCCCTTAGAACCATTTCTTGCTATAATTACAGCAATATCACATGATTTTCCATGAGTAATAAAGTTTTTAGTTCCATTAATTATCCAATTATCACCATCTTTTTTTGCTACTGTATCCATATTTTTTGCATCAGAACCAGTATTCTGCTCAGTTAAACCCCATGCGCCTAACCATTCACCAGAACACATTTTTGGAAGCCATTTATTCCTCTGATATTCATTTCCAAACATATAGATATGATTAAGACTTAATGAATTATGAGCAGCCAAGGACAATCCTATAGATGGATCAATTGAGGAAATAGCTTCTATCATAGAAACATATTCATGATAACCCATACCTGATCCTCCATACTCAACTGGAATTAACATTCCCATAAAACCTAAAGAACCTGCATCTTTAAATAGTTTTTTTGGAAAAAATTGATTTTCATCCCAATCCATGAAATAAGGTTTTATTTCTTGATTTGCAAATACTATTGCTGAATCAAAAACCATTTTCTGAGTTTCGGTCATTTTCAAATTAGAACCAACCTCTAAATCTATCATAATGTATTTTTTACAAATATAATTCTAAAAAAATCTTTACAAAAAGTATTTTCAATTCTAATTAGTGGATTTTGTGTTATTGATTTTAATTAAATAATTATTTAACTCCTCTTTCACTTTTGGATATAATAACAACAACCCTATCATATTTGGAAAAACAAGAGCTAAAATCATTGCATCAGAAAAAGCCCAAACTGATGACATGTCTCCAGCTGCACCAATAACTATGAAAATCAAAAATAAACACTTGTATATTAAACCAGAAATTTTACTTTTTCCAAAAACATACATCCAAGATTGGAGCCCATAATATGACCATGAAATCATGGTTGATAAAGCAAACAAAACAACAGCTAATGTTAAAAAAGGTCCTGAAAAAGAAATATATTCAGAAAATGCAGCGGCAGTAATTCCTGCGCCTTCAGAAGGAACACCATTAATCATTACAACACCTCCAACACCTCCATAATCAAAAACGGTATTATCACCATTAAAAATAATAATAACTAAAGCAGTCATAGTACAAATTACTACAGTATCTATAAATGGTTCAAGTAAAGCTACTAAACCTTCTGATGCAGCATATTTAGTTTTTACAGCTGAATGAGCAATAGACGCAGATCCTGCTCCAGCTTCATTTGAAAAGGCAGCCCTTCTAAAACCAGTAATTAAAACACCTAACAAACCACCTAGTCCAGCTTGTGGATTAAATGCTTGATTTACTATCATTCCAAATGCATCATCAATAAAAGAAAAATTTATTCCAATTATATAGAGACAAGCGATAACGTAGATTAAAGCCATAAAAGGAACAATCTTTTCAGTTACTGAGGCTATTCTTTTTATTCCTCCTATAATTATTATTCCAACTATAACCATCATGATAATTCCAATAATTGTTCTTGCACTTCCTCCAGTCATTCCAAAAGAACCAACAAGTTGCATAGCAGCCTGATTTGATTGAGCAGCATTTCCTCCTCCAAAAGATGCACCTATACATAATAAAGCAAAAATAACGGCTAGTATTTTTCCGAATTTTTCAAAGCCTCTTTCCTTTAAACCTTTTGTTAAATAATACATTGGTCCTCCATAAACTGTACCATCCTCTCCTACATCTCTATATTTTACACCTAGAGTACATTCAACAAATTTTGTTGACATCCCTAACAAGCCACAAAGTATCATCCAAAAAGTTGCACCAGGCCCACCGACAGCAATTGCAAGCGCAACTCCAGCAATATTTCCATTACCTACAGTGCCAGAAACAGCTGTAGCTAAAGCTTGGAAATGACTAACCTCTCCTTGTTGACTTTCATTAAACTTTTGGGTATTTTTCTTTGATTTTTCTTTATCAAAAGAATCATATTTACCTCTAACAGTATTTACTGCTGTACTAAAATGTCTAAAATTTACAAAACCAAAATAAATTGTAAAAAATAATGCTCCTCCAACCAAAAGAAAAATTATGGTAGGGATTTCAGTGCCCGGAAAATTATGTAAAATTAAAGATTCCCACCAATTAGCAATTGGAGTGAATGCTTCATTTATTTTATCATCTAATCCTTTTTCTTGTGCATTCAAATTAATACTATTTAATAAAAAAAAGATTGTGAAAATTAAATTAATTTTTATGATTTTATAACTCATTATAATTTTGTATTTATAATTGCAATATCAAAAAAAGAAAGTGAAAAAAAAATTATTAAAGACAAAGATTAAATTTATTTTAATAAGTGACATTAAATATCAAATACAGAAGTTCTTTTTCTGTAGATCATTCCTTTTAATTTAAATAAAAAACCTATAATTAAATAGATTAGAAAACCTCCAATTATAGTTGTAAAAGAAGCATAAATAAAAAATAATCTTACATTTTTAACATTAATTCCTAAAAAATTAGCTAAAGTAGAACAAACTGAAAACCCATGTTTTTCAAAAAAAAATCTTATTCTATCCAAAACTTTATACTTTTTCGATTTCACCTTTCCACTCCACAATTCCTCCAAGTAAATTATATGCAGTAAGGCCATTTTGATGCATTAAACTGCATGCCATTTCACTTCTTATACCAGTTCTGCAATACACATAATAAGATTTATTCTTTTTAAGCTTTAAAATAGAATCCATAAATAAGCTAGGTTGATTTATATCGACAAGAATAGATTTTTTGATGTGACCTTCGTCGTATTCTTCCTGAGTTCGAACATCAATTATTATGCTTTCAAGATCATTATCCTTATTTTTTGACCAATCGTTTTGATTTAAATTCATATTTCAAATTTAAACACAAGATTTAATCTTTACAAATTCAATTTTTTAATTCTTAAAAAAAAATATATTATTGTAGTTTAAATTAAAAAAAATTAAACAATGAACAAGCTATTTTATATTTCTCTTTTATTTTTATTTTCAAACTCTATTTTTTCTCAAACTTTAACTCAATCAATTAATATTACTAAAAGTAATGTTAAATGGTATGGAGATGAAATTACTGGAAAACAACATTATGGATCTTTAAAGTTTAAAGAAGGTAATCTTATTTTAACTGGAACTGGAAAAATTTCAGATAAAATTATTTCAGGAAGTTTTATTGTAGATATGACTAGCCTTAATGTAGAAGACTTGACTGGAAGGGCTAAAAACAGTTTAGAAGGTCATCTAAAATCAGATGATTTTTTTAGCGTTAATAAATTTAATTTTGCCTATCTAAAAATCTTGAAAAGTAATGATCCGGTTAATGGAGTTCAAACAATTAATGGTGATTTAAATATAAAGGGGATATCTCACCCTGTTACTTTTACAATGGAATTAAATGGAAAAAAAGCTAAATCTAATTTAATTTTTGATAGAACAAAATATGATGTAAAATTTAGATCAGGTAATTTTTTTCAAAATCTTGGAGATAAATTAATTTATGATGATATTAAGTTGGAGGTAAATCTTGAATTTGAATAAAATTTATCCATAATATTAAATATTAATTTTTATAGTATATTTGCAGGCAATGATTAATTTAGGTAAAAATATTAATTGGTGGAACAGAATAATTTAAATTATTCGTGAATCAATTCTTTTATAAGAGGCCTGTCTTCACGACAAGCCTTTTTTTTTTATAAGTAATGAAAAAATATAAATTAAATTCAAACCATAAAAAAATAATAGCTGATACATTGACTCCTGTTAGTGCTTATCTAAAGCTTAGAGATATTTTTCCAAATAGTATATTACTTGAAAGTAGTGATTATGATGGTAGAACAAATAATTACTCATACATATGTTGTAATCCAATTTCAACAATAAGTATTAAAAATAATGATTTAAAAATTACTTATCCCGATGGTAAAATTATAATTAAAAAAAATTTAAATAATGATCAAATTACAAGAGAAATTGAATCTTTCTCTAATAAGTTTGATTGCAAAAAATATAACTACAAATTCATTACTAACGGACTTTTTGGATATATAGCTCATGAAGCTGTTTCCTATTTTGAAAAAATTAAATTAAATAAAAAGAAAAAAAATCTTGAAATTCCAGATATATATTATGCCGTTTACAAAAATATAATTGCTATCAGTCTATTCAACCATGAAGCCTTTATATTTTCACATAATTTCAAAAATGATGACAATTTAAATCAAATTGAAAAAATTTTAAAAACAGAAAAAATAACTAAATATGATTTTAAAGTAAGAGGAAGAGAATTTTCTAATCTTACGGATAAAGAATTTATAGATTTTGTTCACAAAGGCAAAAAACATTGTTATCGAGGAGATGTCTTTCAAATAGTTTTGTCAAGAAGATTTTCTCAAGGTTTTATAGGAGATGAATTTAATGTTTACAGAGCTTTGAGATCCATAAATCCCTCTCCTTATTTGTTCTTTTTTGATTACGGAAATTTTAAAATTTTTGGAAGTTCTCCAGAAGCTCAATTAATAATAGAAAATAAAAAAGCTGAGATTCATCCCATTGCTGGTACATTTAAAAGAACTGGAGATGACAAAAAAGATAAAGAAACTGCCATTAAACTTTCAAAAGATCCAAAAGAGAATAGTGAACATGTTATGTTGGTTGATTTAGCAAGAAATGATTTAAGTAGAAATGGAACCAATGTTATTGTAGAAAAAAACAGAGAGATACAATTTTTCTCCCATGTAATTCACTTAGTTTCTAAAGTAACCGGAAAAATAAATAAAAATTCAAAAACATTTCAAGTCGTTGCAGACACATTTCCTGCAGGAACACTAAGTGGTGCTCCAAAACATAAGGCTTTAGAATTAATTGATTTATACGAAAAAACAGCCAGAAACTTCTATGGTGGAGCTGTTGGTTATATGGACTTTTATGGAAATTTTAATCATGCAATTATAATTAGATCTTTTTTAAGTAAAGACAAGAATTTATATTACCAGGCTGGAGCTGGGATTGTATCAGATTCAATTCCTGAAAAAGAATTACAAGAGGTTTATAATAAACTAGGTGCCTTAAATAAGGCTTTAACTTTTGCAGAAAAATTATAAATAATTATGGAAAAAATTTTTATTGTAGATAATTATGATTCCTTCACATACAATCTGGCTCATTATTTTCATGAATTAAACTGCAAAACAATTGTAAAAAGAAATGATGAATTCAATATAAATGAAATAAAAAATTTTAATCATATTGTTTTATCTCCAGGTCCCGGTATTCCTGATGAAGCTGGTCTAATGAAATCTGTAATAGAAAAATACAAATCAACTCACAAAATTCTAGGGGTTTGTTTAGGACATCAAGCTATTGGAGAAGTTTTTGGTGCTAATCTAATTAATCTTGACAAAGTTTATCATGGAGTGGATACTAAATTAAATATTTTAACAAGTGATCTTTTATTTAAAGGACTTCCAAAAAGTTTCCTTGTTGGAAGATATCACTCATGGATAATAGATAAATCTATACCTAATTGTTTAGAAATTACTTCTGTTGATCAAAATAATCAGATAATGTCAATTAGACACAAACAATTTAATATTAGAGGTGTTCAATTTCATCCAGAATCCATTTTAACTCCTTTTGGAAAAAAGATTTTAAGTAATTGGATTAATAATTAACTGTTATGAAAAGCATTATAAATAGATTAATTCAACACGAGCAACTTAATAAAAATGAAGCATATGAAATTCTAACCGAGATTGCTAAAGGTAAACATAATCATAGTCTTATATCTTCATTCTTAACTATATATATGATGCGTTCAATTAGTTTAAATGAATTAGAAGGGTTTCGACAAGCTTTACTTGAATTATGTATCTCAGTTGATTTATCTGATTATGAAACAATAGATCTTTGTGGAACTGGAGGTGACGGAAAAGACACTTTTAATATATCAACACTGTCATCTTTTATAGTAGCTGGTTCTGGAATAAAAGTATCAAAGCACGGAAATTATGGTGTTTCATCTGGCTGTGGTTCTAGCAATGTTCTTGAATTTCTTGGTGTAAAATTTTCAAATAATGAAAGTTTTATAAAAAAAACCATTGAAAAATCTGGAATTTGTTTTTTACATGCTCCATTGTTCCATCCTGCGATGAAAAATGTTGCTCCAATTAGAAAAGAATTAGGTTTAAAAACTTTTTTTAATATTTTAGGTCCCCTTGTAAATCCATCATCTCCAAAGTATCAATTAACTGGAGTATTTAATTTAGAGATAGCTAGACTTTACGGTTATTTATTTCAAAAAACAAATCAAAATTACACCATACTTTACTCTTTAGATGGCTATGATGAAATTTCTCTAACTAATCAAACAAAAGTGATTCAAAAAGACAAAGAACTATTAATTAGTCATATTGACTTTGGTGTAAATAAAGTAAACTCAAATCAAATAATTGGAGGAAATGATTTAAAATCATCAGCAAAAATATTCTTAAATATATTAAATGGTAAAGGGAGTTCTGCACAAATCAATGTTGTTTGCGCCAATGCAGGTATGGCAATCTGTACAGTAGAAAATTTATCTCCAAAAGAAGGCTTTGTAAAAGCTAAAGAATCTTTAAATTCAGGAAAAGCAAAAGTAGCTTTTGAAAAATTAGTTGAAATATCGAAAAATGGATAATATTCTAAAAAAAATAATAAAAGACAAAAAAATTGAAGTCAAAAATAAAAAAGAATTATTTTCCTTGGATTGGATCAAGAAGTATCCTCTTTACAAAAGAAATACTATATCACTAAAATCAAATCTTAACTCAAGTAAGTCAGGAATTATAGCTGAATTTAAAAGGAGATCTCCCTCCAAAAAAAATATAAATTTAGATCTATCGATTTATGATGTTGTTAAAAGTTATGAAAAAAATGGCGCTTGTGGAATATCTATTTTAACTGATATTAAATATTTTGGAGGCTCATTAGAAGATTTAATTCAAGCTAGAAGTAATTCAAATCTTCCTCTTCTAAGAAAAGAATTTATAATTGATAAATATCAAATTCATGAATCAAAAGCTTTTGGAGCCGATACAATTTTATTAATTGCATCTATACTTAGTAAAAAACAAATAATTGAGTTTTCATCAATTGCCAAAAATTTAGATTTAGAAGTCTTAATAGAAGTTCACAACGAATTAGAGCTTGATAAATCACTTGTAAAAAATATTGATTTAATAGGTGTTAACAATAGAGACTTAAAAACTTTTGATGTAAACATAGATATAAGTAAAAAATTATCTAGTAAAATTCCTGACAACTATCTAAAAGTTTCTGAAAGTGGAATAAAATTAATTAAGGACATTAAAATTTTGAAATCATATGGGTTTAAAGGGTTTTTAATTGGAGAAAACTTTATGAAATCTAATTCCCCGGGCATTGAATTAAAAAATTTTGTCAAAAATATAGAAGAATGAAATTAAAAATTTGTGGAATGTTAATTTCTGAAAATATTATAAAAGCTTCAAAGTTAAATCCTGACTACTTGGGTTTTATTTTTTGGAAAAAATCTCCACGATATTTTAATAAAAAAATTCCCCTCATAAATAAAAAAATATACTTAACTGGAATTTTTGTTAATGAATCATTAAATGAAATAAAAAAACAGATAAAAAATCATAAACTTAGTGTAATCCAACTTCACGGAACTGAAAGTCCTTTATTTTGTGAGAAAATTAAAAATCTTGGAGTTAAATGCATAAAAGCTTTTTCAATTAACAAGAATTTTAATTTTAATAAACTTAAAATTTATGAAAATGTTTGTGATTATTTTTTATTTGATACTAAAGGTAAATTACCAGGAGGAAATAATATCAAATTTGATTGGAAATTACTTAAAAGCTATACTTTTTCAAAACCTTTTATTTTAAGTGGAGGTATAGGTCTAGAGGATATTTCTGAAATTAAAAAAATTATAAAAACAGGTCTTCCTATTCATGCTATTGATGTAAATAGTAAATTTGAAATAAGTCCTGGCAATAAAAATATTGAACTTTTAAAAGAATTTAAATTAAAATTATTTTAATGAAATATAATGTAGATAAAAATGGATATTATGGAGATTTTGGAGGAGCATATATTCCTGAAATGTTATATCCAAATATAAGTGAATTAAAAGAAAATTATTTAAAAATTATATCAGAATCTAAATTCAAAAAAGATTTTAATTTATTGCTTAAAAAATATGTTGGGCGACCTACACCCTTGTATTTTGCTGAAAGACTTTCTAATAAATATAACACTAAAATCTATCTAAAAAGAGAGGATTTATGTCATACAGGAGCTCATAAAATAAATAATACAATTGGGCAAATACTTTTAGCAAAAAGGTTAGGAAAAAATAGAATTATTGCTGAAACTGGAGCTGGACAACATGGAGTTGCAACCGCAACTGTCTGTGCTCTTATGGGAGTAAAATGTGTTATTTATATGGGAGAAATTGATATAAAAAGACAAGCTCCAAATGTTGCTAGAATGAAAATGTTAGGTGCAGAGGTTAAATCTGCAAAATCAGGAAGTAAAACATTAAAGGATGCAACAAATGAGGCTATAAGGGATTGGATAAATAATCCTGTAGATACTCATTACATTATTGGTTCTGTTGTTGGTCCTCATCCATACCCGGATATGGTTGCAAGATTTCAATCAGTAATTAGTGATGAAATTAAAACACAACTTTTAAATACTGAAAATAGAGATTATCCAGATTATTTAATTGCATGTGTAGGTGGGGGAAGTAATGCTGCAGGTTTATATTATAATTATCTTGAAAATAAAAATGTAAAAATTATTGCAGTTGAAGCAGCTGGAAAAGGAATTAGCTCTGGTGAAAGTGCAGCAACTTCAATACTTGGAAAAGAAGGTATCATACATGGCAGCAAAACCCTTCTAATGCAGAATAAGGATGGTCAAATTACTGAACCCTATTCAATTTCAGCGGGATTGGATTATCCTGGTATTGGTCCAATGCATGCTAATCTTTACCGATCAAAACGTGCAGAGTTTGTGTCTGTAACAGATGATGAAGCTATGAATTGGGGTCTTACTTTGTCTCAAATGGAAGGTATAATACCTGCAATTGAAACTGCACATGCATTTTCAGTTTTAGATACTATGAATTTTAAACCAAGTGATATAATAATTTTTAATTGTTCTGGAAGAGGTGATAAGGATTTAGATACTTATATTAATTATTTTAAAATCTGATGAATCGAATTGATCAAATTTTTTTAACAAAAGAAAAACTACTTTCTATTTATTTTACTGCTGGTTATCCTAATCTAAATGACACTATACCAATTTTAAAAAAATTGCAGGAAGCGGGAGTAGATATAATTGAAATTGGACTTCCTTTTAGTGATCCCCTTGCTGATGGTCCAACCATTCAAGAAAGTTCTAAAATTGCTCTAAATAATGGAATGAATAGTGAAAAATTATTTAATCAACTAAAAAATGTTAGAAATGAAATTGATGTTCCGCTTGTTATTATGGGATATTTTAATCCAATACTTCAGTATGGAGTAGATAGTTTCTGTTATAATGCGAATAAAGTTGGAATTGATGGTTTGATAATTCCTGACCTACCTCTTGATGTATATACAAATAAATATGAAAAAATATTTAAAAAACATAATCTACATAACATGTTTTTAATTACACCCCAAACAAGTGAAAAAAGAATTAAATTAATTGATGATATTTCAAAAGGGTTTATATATATGGTTAGTAATTCTAGTATAACCGGAGCAAAAGGTACAATTAATCAATCTCAATTAAACTATTTTAAAAGAATATCATCATTAAATTTAAAAACCCCTCAATTAATTGGTTTTGGTATTAGTAATTTTGAGACTTACAATAATGCAATTAATTATTCAAGTGGAGCGATAATTGGTTCTGCATTCATTGAGTTTGTAAAAAAGGAGGGGATAAATAATATTGAAAAATTTATTGAAAAAATAACAAAGAAATAAGTTAAAAATGAATCAACTACTGATGGTTTTTATCAAAGATTCAAGTAAATATCCAGTGAAAACAAGATTAAAAACTTCAATTGGTAAAAATAAAAGTATTTGGGTTTACAATCAAATACTTAAAAAAACTGTACTTGTTTTAAAAAACATAAAAACTGATATTGCTGTATTTCATTATAATTCTATAATTTCAAAAAATCCTTTTAAAAATTTTTCAAAATGGAATAAAATTCAAATAGGGAGAACTTTAGGTGAAAAAATTTCTAATGCGTTTAATTGGGGTTTTGAAAAGGGATATAAAAAAATAATAATTATTGGTTCTGATTTATGGGATCTAAATGAAGAAATTATTAATAAAGGTTTTTTAGAATTAAATAAAAATAAAGTTGTGATTGGTCCATCAATTGATGGGGGATACTACTTATTAGGTTTAAATCAAAAAATGCCAAAAATATTTGAAGGAATAAAATGGGGAACTCAAAGTGTTCTAGCAGAAACTTTAAAACTCTTAAAACATGAACCTTATTTTCTTCCAGAATTAAACGATATTGATACTTTTGAGGATTTAATCACAAACCCTTCACTTTTTGAGATTTACAATAATAATTTTAAATGAAAGTCAAAAAAAAATATAATTTATCTATAATTTTTTCATTAATTTTTTTATTTATTAATACAGTCAATTCCCAAAAAAACATTAATTATAGATGGGACAAGATGTTAAGTAAATATGTTTCTGAAAATGGAAATGTTAATTATAATGATTGGAAAAAAGAACAAGATCAATTAAAAAAATATATAAAAACTTTAGAGGACAATTCTCCAAAAAAATCATGGAATAAAAATGATAAATTAGCATATTGGATAAATACATATAATGCAATAACAGTAGATCTCATACTTGATTATTTTCCAGTTAAAAGTATTAAGGAAATTAAAAATCGATGGGGTAAAAAATTATATAAAAATAAATATTCATTAGGAGATATAGAACATAAAATATTAAGAAAAATGAGTGAACCTAGGATTCATTTTGCAATAAATTGCGCATCAATATCCTGTCCAAAACTTTTAAATGAGTCTTACAATGGAAGAAAATTAGAAAAACAACTCAAAGAGGTTACAAAAGCATTTTTATGTAATCCCAAAAAAAATATTATAAAAAATAATGAAATTTATTTATCAAGAATTTTCTTATGGTTCAGTAAAGACTTTGGAACAAAAAAAGAAAAAATAAGTTTTATTTCTCAATATTCTGGAATAGAATTAATTAATCCTAAGGTAAAATACCTAGAATATGATTGGTCTCTTAACAATTAACTTATCAAACAAAAATTTAAATTAAGTATTTTTAAATTTGCTAAATCAAATTAATATATGTGGAAATTATCTCATTTTTTAAAATATAGTTTTAGCGCAGCATTTACTGGAATTTTTTGTTGTATTGCTCCTGTAATATTATTTCAATTTGGATTAATTAGTGGGATTTATGCTATTTCTTTTGCTGACTTTTTTTACAAGGAAGATGGATCGATTGGAATTGGTGCCATAACATTAAGGTTTTTTGCATTTTTGGTCATAGTTATTGGAATAATTAAATTTAATAAAAAAGAAAATTGTTCTTTAAATTCTGCTAAAGAAAAGAAAATTAATAAGGTCTTATTTGCAATAATTTCTACAATAATTGCAATTGCTCTTTTTTGGACATTAGATGAATTTTCAAGCTATTATTTTGATGAATATATAGTTCCTCAACAACAACTTGAATACAATACTTCATCATAAAAAACTTTTATCAACTATATAAATAATAGTATTGAATAAAATATCAGTAATAATTCCAGCTTTAAATGAAGAAAAGTCAATTTCAAAGGTAATTAGTTCGATTCCTAATTATGTAAATGAAATAATTGTTGTTGACAATGGTTCTGCTGACAAAACTTCTGAAATAGCAAAATCGAAAGGTGCAATAGTATTGTTTGAGTCAAAAAAAGGTTATGGTTACGCATGTATTAAAGCAATAGAATTTTTAAAATCAAACCCTCCTAACATTCTTGTTTTTTTAGATGGTGACTTCTCTGATTACCCAGAGGAAATGGATCTTTTAATCAATCCAATAATTAAAAATAAATATGAATTTGTAATGGGTGCTAGAATAAAAAAATTAAGAGAACCTGGTTCAATGACTCTACAACAAGTCTTCGGAAATTTTTTAGCATGTTTTTTAATAAGAATTTTATATGGGGTAAACTTTAAAGATTTAGGACCGTTTAGAGCAATTAAATGGGATTCTTTACAAAAACTTAAAATGGAGGATAAAACATTTGGATGGACAATTGAAATGCAACTTAAAGCCATTAAAAATAAAATAAAATATTTTGAAATTCCTGTAAAATATAGAAATCGAATAGGAAAATCAAAAATATCAGGAACCTTTTCTGGAACTATAAAAGCTGGTTATAAAATTTTATTATGGATATTTAAATATTATTTTAAAAGATGACTTTTAATCAAGAAATATTAATTAAATACTTTTCAAATTCAATTTTAATTCTCTATTTTTTTTGTCTTATTCTAATATTTTTATTTAGTATATCTCAAGCATATCTAACATACCATTATATTAAAGCAAAAAAACAAAATAATAAAAAGCTTTTTTCTTCAAATAAAAAATTACCTAAAATTACTATTCAACTTCCTATTTATAATGAAAAATATGTAATAGAAAGACTTTTTAAATATATAAGTGAATTAAAATACCCTAAAAAACTTTTACAAATTCAAGTTTTAGACGATTCTGATGATGAATCTACAGAACTCATAATGAACCTGATAAAACATTACAAAACTAAAGGAGTAAAATTTGATCATATTACTAGAGCTAATAGAAAGGGATTTAAGGCAGGTGCTCTAAAAAATGGTTTGAAGTCAGCAAGTGGAGAATTTATTGCAATTTTTGATGCAGATTTTATACCTGATTCTAATTGGTTAAATAAAATCATACCCTATTTTGATAATAAAAAAATTGGATTAATTCAGACAAGGTGGGGGCATATAAATAAAAGTTATTCTGTATTAACAAAAGTACAAGCTTTTGCTTTAGATATTCATTTTACTTTAGAACAAGTAGGTAGAAATTTTAAAAATCATTTTATGAATTTTAATGGAACAGCTGGGGTTTGGAGAAAAAAATGTATAATTGATTCTGGAAACTGGGAAGGAGATACACTTACTGAAGATTTAGATCTAAGTTTTAGGGCGCAATTAAAAGAATGGAAATTCAAATATTTAGAACATATAATTACTCCTGCTGAATTACCTATTACAATAAATGCTGTAAAATCTCAACAATACAGGTGGAATAAAGGAGGTGCCGAAAATTTTCAAAAAATTTTTTGGAAACTTATTAGGTCAAAATCAATTAATTTAAAAACCAAAATAATTGCATTTATTCATCTTTTAAGTAGCTCAATGTTTTTAAATGTTTTCACTGTTTCATTTCTTAGTGTACCATTACTTTTTTTAAATAAAACCAATTTGAAAATAAATTGGTTCTTAAATTTTAGTTCAATTTTCATATTATCAACAATAATACTTTTTATATGTTATTGGATAATTCATAAAAAAACTTATGGAAAAGAATTCAAATCCTTCATAAATTATAGTAAAAATTTTATTCTATTCTTGACCGTTATATCCGGATTTTCTTGTCACAATTCAATTGCTGTTATTAAAGGTCATTTGAGAGAGAAAAGTGCTTTCATTAGAACTCCTAAATTTAATGTTAAGTCTTCATATAATAATCTCAAAAAAAATATTTATTCAAAGAAAATTATTCCATTTAACTTTTTATTTGATTTATTTTTTACATTCTACTTTTTTTTAAGTTTATGTATAGCTTTTTATATTAATCATGGATTTTTTAAACTATTTCCTTTTCATCTTATATTATTTGTAGGATACTTATATATGGTGATTAATACTTTGAAATCTGATAATTAAAAATGTTTTTAAATAATAAATTTTCACTTTGGCTTTTACTTTTTTTATCTATAATAATATATTTTTTAATAGGATTTTATATTGTAAGAGAAGAGTTTTTTATTTTAATAATCTCATTTATTTTTCTTTTTATATTTCAATTATATTTTCTTAAGCAAAAAATAAATTTAAAATCTGTATTTATTTTAGGTATAGTTTTTAGATTGAGTTTAATAATTTCTATTCCCGAGTTATCCCAAGATTTTTCCAGATTCATATGGGATGGAAGCATTCAGATTCTTGGTGTAAATCCTTATTTATATAAACCTGAGACTTTGATCAATTTAGTCCAGTTTCCATTATCAGATTTCTTGTATTCAAAAATGGGTAATCTTAGCGCTATGAATTTTTCAAACTATCCCCCAATAAGTCAATATGTCTATTATATGTCAGGTTATTTTAATAATGGCGAAATAATAAAACCAGTAATAACAATCAGGGTTGTTTATTTAATATCTGAAATCTTTCTTTTTTTCGGGTTAAAGAATCTATTAATAAAACTAGAGAAAAACCCTTTGTTAACAGGATGGTATTTTTTAAATCCAATGATAATAATTGAAACTATTGGAAACTTACATGGGGAAATATTAATGATTTTATTTTTAATTTTTTCATTTCACTATCTTTTTGAAAAAAAAATATTTTTATCGAGTTTTTTTATGTCTTTATCTATAGCAACTAAATTACTTCCAATATTGATAGTGCCAATTTTTTTTAATTATATAGGGTTAAGAAAATTTGTTAAGTTTATTTCTTATCTATTGTTGTTCTCTTTTCTAATTTGGTTTCCTCTAATTGAAAAAGAAGTAATATTAAACTTTTTAAACACAATATATCTTTGGTTTAATTCATTCGAATTTAATGCAAGTCTATATTATATAATTCGATTTTTAGGTTTTAAAATTTTCGGATATAATTTAATTAAAACTATTTCATTATTTACACCATTTATTATATTAATGCTAATTTGTTTTTTTACTTTCTATAAAACAAATACTAAAAAATCAATTCTCTTAAAAAACATACTGCTAGTTTATAGTATCTATTTTTTCATATCTACGACTGTTCATCCTTGGTATATTGTAAACCTTGTTATACTGGCTATTATTACAGGTTATCTTTATCCAATAATTTGGAGTTTTACCTCACTTTTAAGTTATTCAGCATACAAAAATTCAGGTTTTGAAGAAGAGCCTTTATTAATATTTATTGAATATTTAATAGTTTATTTAATTTTTATCTATGAGTTTAAGAAAAAACCGTTATTAAAACATATTCATAAGACTAATTTCAGCTTTATTAAGATTCCTCCATTTTCCTCTGGGTAAGTTTTTTTTTGTAATTGGGCCATAAATAACTCTATCTATTTGTTTAATATTTAAATTATGACTTGAAAAGAATTTAATTAAAGTTACAGGTGAAGTTGAATAAACTTTAACGCCTAATTCTTTTTTAAATTTATTACCGATTTGACTAATAGATTCGAGTTTAAACTTATCTTTTAAAAAATTATTTTTTTTTCTTATCTGACTAATATTTAATTCAGATATAGTTTTATCAAAAATTATATGATAGACCATTTCAATTTTTTTGGAATTCATAATTTTATTTTTAAGCCTGATGTCATTTGTAAAAAAAAGTAGACCAGAACAAATTCTACTCATTTCTTCAAAAAACAATTTACTATTAGGCCTTGATTTAATTAGCTCATCTACAGATTTATTTAATTTCTTTTTTTTTAAATCAGCAATAAATCCTTTGGGCTTATTTAAAATTAAATATTCTTTTTTTTCTGATTGTATTATTTGACCATCATAACTAACCTTGTCATTTAAATTAATCTTATACCCCATCTCTGTAATAATCTTACCATTTACAGTTACCATTCCCATTCTAATGTGAGTATCTGCCTCCCTTCTCGAACAAATGCCTGAATTTGATATAAACTTATTTAACCTAATTAGATCGCTATTTTCAAACTCCGGTTTTTTCATTAATAGTTAAAATTCAATAGTGAAATACTTAAAATCCCAATTAAAATCCAAGCTTTCAATAAATTATGAATTATTAAATAAATTTCATCTTTATTGTATAACCACAGAAGTAAAAGAACAGTTAAAAAAAATGGAATACATAAAATAAAGTAATAACTCATTAACCCTAAATCTTCAATAATTAGATAATAAACAGGGATGAAAATAATTAAAATTAGAAAAGAAAAAATAATCTTTGTAATTCTACTGTCATAGACTGCAGGTATAGTTTTATAACTATAAACAATATCTCCTTTAAGACTTTCTAAATCTTTAATTAAATCTTTTGAAAATATTAAAAAAAATAAATAACTGGCAAAACAAAAAATTATGTAATTAAAATTTTTAAAATAAACAGAAAGAGCTAAAAAAGGCATAATCATAAGAATTGATAGAAAAAAATTACTTAACCAAAATGAGCGTTTAATAAAGTTGCTATAGAAATAAATTCCTAATATGTAAATAGAAAAAAATATTAAAGAATAAGATGAGATTTGAGCAGCTATAATTAATGATAAAAAATTTAAAATAATATAAATTAAAAATTGATTTTTTTTTGAAATTAGATTTTCTATGAAAAATTTATTAGGCCTGTTTAATTTATCCTTAGGAGAATCAAAAAAATTATTGATTATATATCCTGCTGAAGAAGATAATGCTGTTGCTAAAACTATAAATAAAAAATTAATATCAAAAAAAAGAGTTTTCCAAGATTGAAAGGGGTCGAATATGTATTTAGCAGTCATGTATTGAGCAATAATTAAAATAAAAATATTATAACCTCTTACTATACTAAAAAGACTTAAAACTTTATAAAAATTGATGTTAATTAAACCAAACGTGCTCATTTAAATCAAAAGTTATAAACCAATTCAAGATTATAATTATTCAAGACCTTTTTTGTTGCTTCATAATCTCTCGTAAATCCCAATAAATATCCACCTCCTCCAGAACCGCACAATTTTAAATAATATAAATTTGAATCAATACCTTGCTTCCATAAGTTTCTAAATGAATTTGGTATCATGGGTTTGAAGTTATTTAATACAATAGATGACAACATCTTTAAATTATCAAAAAGAGATTTTATATCTCCTTTCAAAAAGTTTTCAATGCAAAAATCAGAGTATTTAATGAATTCATTCCTTATCATTAAATTAAAGCTTTCATTTTTCATATTTTTCATGAACAATGAGACCATTGGTCTTGTCTCACTTTGTGAACCACTATTTAATAAAAAAACTGCTCCTTTACCATTTAATTTTTGAGATGGAATACCAATTGTTTCAATATTGTTAGCAGAGTTGATTAAAATTGGTAGACTTAGATAACTATTTAATGGATCTAAACCTGAAGATCTACCATGAAAAAAAGATTCCATTTTTGAAAAAATATTTTTTAAAATAATTAACTTTTCTTTTGTCAAATTTTCCAAAACTGTAATTTTATTAAAAGCGTATTTATCATAAATTGATGCAACTAAAGCCCCACTACTTCCTACTCCATAGCCCTTTGGAATACTACTATCAAAATACATATTTAAAGACAAATCCTTGTCAAATTTTTTCCAATCTAAATGAACAACCCTGGGAGTAATTTCTTTTAAATATTTAGCAAAATCAATAAGAATTTTATTTGATTCAACTATGTAATCAGTTTTATTTTTAGGAATTTTCAAAGCACCTCTGTAAAAGTTATATGGAATAGATAACCCCTTTGAGTCTTCAATTATTCCATACTCTCCGAATAGTAAAATTTTTGCAAAAAATAAAGGTCCTTTCATTGTGTTGTAAAATTATATTTTTTTTGCACCCTCACCTACTTTATCTAAAATGAATTTTCCATTTTTACAATGTTTAATTAGCTCGGAATTAATAAAATCTAAAACTTTACTTGAAAAATTTTCTGGGTATAATAAATGAAGATTTGGCCCTGCATCCAAAGTGAAACAAATAGGTATTTTAGTAATTTCTCTAAAATCAATAATTTTATTAATAACATACAATGTTTCAGGCTTAATTAATATATAACTAGGGTTTGATGTCATCATTAATGCATGAAGAGAAAGAGCTTCTAGTTCAACAATTTTAATAAAACCTTCAAGGTCTCCAGTTTTTAATATATACATCAATGAATCAAGATTTTTATTAGATTGAATAATTCTTTGATTTAAAAAAGGGTGATTTTTCATAAGCTCATGACCCATAGAACTTGAAATTTTCTTCTTTTTATCATCTATAATTAATATAGTATCTCTATAAGATTTAAAAACATCGTGAATACTTCTTCCAAATTCTACAGCATAATAGTCGTTACTGTTCTTTAATAATGGAGAAGATCCCCATAAACAAATTGGACCATTAATACTTCTTGAAGCACTTCCTGAGCCTAGTCTACTCAAAAAAGAGGCTTTATTATTAAAATAATCTAATTTCATTTTAGGAAAAAGACTTTTTTCTATATCCATAAGACACAATGATAAAGAGGCCATAAATGATGCTGAAGAAGCTATTCCGCTACTATGAGGAAATGAATTTTTACTATTTATTTGAAAACAAAAATTTCTTACCCATGGAACATATTTATAAATTCTTTTAAAAAAAAGTTCAATTTTAGAATCAAATTCTTTTTTAGGCATACCATTAAATGAATAATCAAAATCTACAAATTCTTTTTTTCTTTTTTTTGTAAAGTAAATTACTTCTGTTTCGGTAACACAGTCCGAAAGTGTGAAACTAATAGATGGATTTTTGGGCAACTGGACACTTTTTTTGCCCCAATATTTTACTAAAGCAATATTACTTGGAGCTATCCACTTTACTTTCCCATCAATTAATTGATTAGATTCATAAATAAAATCATTTTCTTTCATCTGCAAGCAAAGATTTTAAATTAATTACTCTGTCTGGAAAGTCAGTAATAATTCCATCAACACCTAAGTTCATTATTCTTTTAATTTGATTTATTTCATTTACAGTCCACGCATTTACAATCAAATTCTCTGATTTAATTTTTTTTACAACTTTTTTATTCAATAATTTAAAATCAATATTAATTGCTTTTGCATTTATTTTTTTCGCTTGAATTATAGCCATCTCAACAGATTTTTTTTCAACTAAAACAGCTGTTTGAATATCTTTATCTAAATCATGAATTATTTCAAGTTCATTCCAATTAAAACTTGAAATTGAAATCTTATCAATTAACTGCTTTTTATTTGAAAAAATAGATTTTACTAATTCATATGTTGGTTTTGCAGTATTTAAACCTTTTAATTCAATATTTAAATGAACTCTATTATTAATAAACTTAATCACCTCTTCAAGTGTTGGAATTTTATGATTGTTAAAAACTTCAATTTTTTTAATTGAGTCTAAAGTCAATGACTCAATAAAAGCATCTGAGTTTGTTAGCCTAGAAAGATTTTTATCATGAAATACAACTAATTCTCCAGATTTACATAAAAAAACATCGACCTCCACAGCATCAACTCCAAAACTTATTGCTTTATCTATCGAAGGTATTGTATTTTCAACTTCATGTCCTGCAGCTCCTCGGTGACCAATTACCATTAACTTTTCATGAGAAATACAAGAGAAAAATAAAAATATGAAACTCCATCTACAAGTAAAAAAAATTTTTTTCATGACTATTGATTTGGAGCTATTTTAATTTCAAGCCCTTCTAATTCAGATGTAATAAATAATTGACAGCCCAATCTACTGTTTTTTTTTTCATAAAAAGATTCAGATAGCATTGCTATTTCATCTTCATTTTTATCTGGTAATTTATGATCACTAATAATATAACATTGACAAGAAGAGCACATTGCCATTCCTCCACAAGTCCCCTCAACACCAATGTTATTCATTTTACATACCTCCATTAAATTTAGATTCATATCCAGTGGAGCTTGGATTATATGAGTTTTACCTTTCCTGTCGATAATATTTAATTTAATATCTTTATTCATTAACTATTTAATAGCCTTTATAGTAGACTTTGGTGATTCTTTTGTTGAGCCATCAAAGCCATGAATTCCTGTTACTGTAGTATATTTTAAAACATTTTTTTTATTTGGATGAATTCTTTTAAAAGCACTTTGACACATTAAAGTAGCTTCGTGAAATCCACATAATATTAATTTTAATTTCCCTGGATATGTATTTATGTCACCTATAGCATATACTCCCGGAATATTTGTTTGATAATCAAGAGAATTATTTACTTTAATAGAATTATTTTCAATTTCTAGACCCCAATCAGATAATGGTCCTAATTTAGGTGTTAATCCAAATAAAGGTATAAAATAATCAGTTTCTAAATTTTTAAAAACACCTTCTTTTTGAATTGAAACTTCTTTAAGTTTATCATTACCTTTAATAGAACTTATTTCAGCTGGTGTAATAACATCAATTACTCCTTTATTTTTTAGTGTTTGAACTTTTTCGACTGAATCAAAGGCCCCTCTAAATTCATTTCTTCTGTGTACTAAAGTTACACTACTAGCTTTATCACTTAAAAAAATTGTCCAATCTAACGCAGAATCACCTCCACCAGCAATTACAACTTTTTTATTTTTATATTTTTCTGGATCTTTAATAATATAATCAATTCCTTTACCTTCAAAATTTTCAATATTATCAATTAATGGCTTTCTTGGTTCAAAACATCCTAAACCTCCTGCTATAGCAATAACTGAAGATTTAACTTTAGTACCTTTATTTGTAATTGTTATAAATTCATTTTCAGAAATTTTATCCATCTTTAAAACTTTTTCTCCTAATGTATAAGTTGGATTAAATGGTCTGATTTGTTCAAGTAATTTATCTACAAGATCTCCTGCTAGTATTTCAGGATGAGAAGGTATGTCATAAATCGGTTTTTTTGGATAAATTTCAGAACATTGTCCACCAGGAAACGCCAAGGAATCAATTAAATGACATTTTAATTTTAATAAACCTGCTTCAAAAACAGTAAAAAGACCGGTTGGTCCAGCTCCAATAATTAATATATCTGTGTTAATCATTTTTAATCATGATCTTCAACACCAACAACTTTATCAATTTGAGGAACATATTTTTTAATAGTCATTTCCACACCAGTTTTTAAAGTCATTTGATTAACGCTACAACCAACGCAGGCTCCATGAAGTTTTACATTAACAATTCGGTCATTATCGATAGATACTAGGGAAATATCTCCCCCGTCAGAAGCCAAAAAGGGTCTTATTTCATCTAGTGCTATTAACACTTTTTCTTTTATTTCTTTTGAATTCATAATTTTATTTTATAGCATCACATCCAACCATATTAGTAATTTTTACAGCCTTAGTTGGAGGTAAGCTTTTATTTCTTTTAATTAATTGAGAAACTAAATTTCGTGAAATTAATTTAAATTTTTCTGCTATTTCAGTATTTTTCTGTAAAGCAACTGGATGGCCGTAATCTGATGCTTCTCTTATACTCTGAATAATCGGAACTCCACCTAAAAAAGGAACATTTTTGTCGTTAGCTAAATACTCTGCTCCCTTTTTTCCAAAGATATAATATTTATTATCTGGCAATTCATCTGGAGTAAAGTAACTCATATTTTCAATTATACCTAGAACAGGTACCTTAATGCTTTCTTGTTGAAACATTGCAATTCCTTTTTTTGCATCTGATAAAGCAACATTTTGTGGTGTGCTCACAACAATAGCCCCATTTAATGGTAAAGATTGAACTATACTTAAATGTATGTCACCTGTTCCAGGAGGTAAGTCAACTAAGAGAAAATCTAACTCTCCCCATGCAGCATCAAAAATCATTTGATTTAAAGCTTTTGAAGCCATAGGCCCTCTCCAAATTACAGCCTGATCAGGTTTAGTAAAAAATCCAATTGACAAAACTTTTAACCCATAATTTTCAATGGGCTTCATTTTAGATTTTCCATCCTCATTTACTGACAAAGGTTTTGAACCTTCAATATCTAACATTGTTGGGATTGATGGTCCATATATATCTGCATCTAATATACCTACTTTACAACCCATATTTGCAAGTGTAATAGCAATATTAACGGTAATTGTTGACTTTCCAACTCCACCTTTGCCAGAAGATATAGCAATTATTGAATCAATCCCTTTTATGGGTTTTCCTTTTATTAAATTATCTGGTTTTTTATCAACTAAAACCTGAAACTTAATATTAATTTTGGCTTTTTCATAAACGTTTTTATGAATGGCTTTTAAAATTTCAACCTCCACTTTTTTTCTTGCTTGAAGGCTAGGGTTTTTTACTAATAGATCAATATCAACTTGATCTCCAAAAACCATAACATTTCTAATATAACCAGAATCAAAAATATTTTGTTTTTCTCCTGAAAAACTAATTAATTTTAAAGTTTCTAAAATTGATTTTTTATCAATTTTCATTAATATATTTTTACTAATAATTACTTTTGCAAATATACTGCTTAGTAATTAAACTATAAAGTAAAAGGCTTTATACAATCAAAGATTTTCAGAAGGATCCCAAAAATAATTTTCAAAATCAACTATAACATTATTTTCTACTTTTATTCCCTCATTTTCGAGTAATTCCTCCATTAGATTTGAGCCTGGAAAATGATGTTTTCCAGTAAGCATACCCTTTCTATTTACGACTCTATGTGCAGGAATATCATTATTAGAATGAGAATTATTCATTGCCCACCCGACAACTCTCGAACTTTGAGGAGACCCAAGATAGTTAGCTATAGCTCCATATGAAGTAACTTTTCCAAAAGGAATATTTTTCACAACAATATAAACCCTCTGAAAAAAATCAAGATTATTTAAATTCATATACTATAATTTAAATTTAATATACTTTATACTTTTTCCTTCTTTTAAAAATTTTTTTTCATAAAATGTTTGCTTTGTAACAGCATCAGTGGGAGTGTTTGGATTATTATATATGTCATGGTGAGCAAAAATGATATTGCCAGGGTAATTTTTTAAAATACCAAGTGTATAACCAAATAAAAATTCACTATCTGTCTTAATATGAATAAGGGCATCTTTTTTAATTATTTTTTTGTATTTATCCAAAAAATCTGGATGAACTAAAATATGTCTATTTCTTTTATATTTTAATTGAGGATCTGGAAATGTAATCCAAATTTCGTCAATTTCATTCTTACTAAAACAATATTCAATTAGTTCAATTTGAGTTCTTAAAAAAGCTATGTTTTTGATATTCTCATCAATAGCTGTTTTAGCACCTCTCCAAAATCTAGCTCCCTTAATATCTATTCCAATACAATTAAATTTTTCTTTTTTTGAGGCCATATATAAACTATATTCTCCTTTACCACAACCAAGTTCTAATATTAATGGATTACTATTTTTAAAATATTTTTTCTTCCAATTTCCTTTCATATCAAATAAATCATTGTTTAAAACAGACCTTTTCGGTTGAAAAACATTATTAAATGTTTCATTTTCCTTAAACCTTTTTAATTTGTTTTTACTTCCCAAAAAAATAAAATTTAAATTAATCTTTATTGTTGCTATTTATTATCTGAGATAAATAATTGTAATGAAAAAGAAAAATTAGATCCTACACCTTCCTCACTCTGAACAGAAATTTTTTCATCATGAGCATCTATTATATGTTTTACAATGGATAATCCCAAACCTGATCCTCCTTCATCCCTGTTTCTAGTTTTCTCAACTCTGTAAAATCTTTCAAATATTCTTGCTAAGTCTTCTCGAGGTATTCCTAAACCATTATCAATAATACTTACTATAACTTTACTATTGTCATTTTCTTCAAGCTTTACTTCAATTGTTCCGTCACCTACACCATATTTTATAGAATTTGTTATTAAATTGATTAAAACCTGATGAATTTTTTTTTCGTCACCAAAAACTTTTAAAACTTTTTTTTCAGTTTGATCAAATAGTAAGTTTAAAGATCTCTCTTTAAATCTAGGTTCTAAAGAATCCACTACATTATCTATAGTTTCAATTAAATTAAAACAAGATTTTTTTATTTTTTCAACACCTGAATCAAATTTGGTAATAAAATCTAGATCTTGAATTATATATATTAATCTTTCTACACTCTTTTGTGCTCTTTTAATATATTTTAAATTTACTTTCTTGTCATCTATTCCTCCATCTAATAAGGTCTCTATGTAACCTTGAATCGAGAATAAAGGAGTTTTTAATTCATGTGATAAATTTCCAATAAAATCTTTTCTAAATGTTTCTTGGTCTCTTAAATTTTTTATTTCGTCTTTTCTTTCCTTATATATTTCTTGAAAATTTTTTGTTATAAATTGAATATCCTTAGAAGTATAATTTTTATTAAAAGAAATAGGAGTTGATTTCACGTCCGTAAATATTTCTGAAATTTTATTTACTATAAAATAATTATGAAAAAATCTAATGCAAAAAAATGAAAAAACAAAAAAAGAAATATTATAAACAATACATAGATACCATGGAAAAGAATCTATTGTATAATCAAAATAATAAAACCCAATTATAACTTGTACAATAAAAAAAATAGCAGAAATAATTATTGCCGGTAAAATTATTGATTTATTTTTCAAAAAAGATTTTTAACTAAATATCTGTAGAAATAAATTTATATCCAATACCTTTAATTGTTTTAATAAAATTTGATCCAATCTTTTTTCTAAGTTTTCTAATATGAACATCAATAGTTCTATCACCAACAATCACATCCTCTCCCCAAATTTGATTCATTATTTCTTCCCTTTTAATTACTTTTCCAGTATTTGATGATAGCATAAATAACAATTCGAATTCTTTTCTTGGTAAAATTAATTTTTCGCCTTTAATTTTAACAGTGTATTTCTCTTTGTCAATTATTAAACCTTTAAAATTAAGCCTCATAGATGAAACATTATTAATTTTATTTATCCTTCGTAAAAGACTTGTAACTTTTGAAATCAACAATCTTGGTTTTAAAGGTTTATTTACAAAATCATCTGCTCCTGCATCATAGGCTGCAATGTGAGTAAAATCTTCGCCTCTAGCTGATAAAAACATAATTATTGTATTATTAAATTTATTTTTTGATCTTAATTTTTCACAAACCTGAATACCATCCATACCAGGCATCATTACATCTAAAATAATTAAGTCTGGTTTTTCTTTTTCAGCAATTTTAATTGAATCAGTCCCATTATAACAGGAAAAAACTTTGTAATTTTCTTTTTTTAAATTATAAGAAATTATCTCAATAATATCTGGATCATCATCAACAACAAGTATTTTAATTTTTTTATTTTCCAAATAATTAAATTTATTTTTACAATTTAGTTAAGATTGTTAAATATTAGGTTTATTAAGTATTAATTTTTTAAATGAATAAATTATTAAATAAAACTTCTTTTTTAAAAATAAAAAGTTCCCGAGATTTTAATCATTTAGCACTAAAAGTTTTTAATTATCAATTTGAGAACTGTAAAGTTTACAGATCATATTGTGAGCTTATGAATATTAATTATTCTGATGTAAAAACTTATGAAAAAATTCCTTTTTTACCTATTAGTTTATTTAAGACAAAAAAAGTGAAGAGCTTTAAAGGTAAAAGCGAAAAAATTTTTTTTTCAAGTACTACCTCAAATGATATTCCCTCTAAACATTATGTTAAAAGTTTAGATAGTTATTCTAAAAGTTTTAGAACATGTTTCAACAAGTTTTATGGAAAAGAATCTAATTATGTTATACTTGCTTTACTTCCATCTTACCTAGAAAGAAAAAATTCATCATTAATTTATATGATAGAGACTCTAATTAAAAAAAGTAATAAAAAATATAGTGGTTTTTACTTATATGATTATGACAAGTTAATCAAAACCATTAAAAAACTTGAATTAACAAATCAAAAAACTCTTTTAATAGGTGTAAGTTTTGCTTTAATAGATCTAATTAAACACAAAAAAATAAAACTTAAAAACACTATTGTAATGGAAACTGGTGGAATGAAAGGAAGACAAAAAGAAATTTCAAAAAAAGAATTACACAATCAAATTTGTAGTGGATTTGGAATAGAAAAAGTACATTCTGAATATGGGATGACCGAGCTTTTAAGCCAAGCTTACTCAACTGGTAAAGGCATCTTTAATACTCCTCCATGGATGAAAATTCGAATTAGATCTATTGATGACCCTCTAGAATATGTAGGATATGAAAAAGTTGGGGGTATTAATATAATTGATTTGGCAAATATTGATTCTTGCTCATTTATAGCAACTGATGATCTAGGGAAAAAATTAAAAAAAGATGGTTTTGAAATTTTAGGAAGGCTTGATAATTCAGATTTAAGAGGATGTAACCTATTAACTATATAACAACTTTAATTAAAAAATAATTTTTCTTACCTCTTTGAATCAAAATACAATTATCAGCAATTATATCCTTTTTAGATAAAATAAAAGATTCATCGACTTTTAATCTATTAACTGAAATAGAATTTTCTTTTAAGGCTCTTCTTACTTCACTTTTTGATTTTAAAAAATTTGTTTCTTCTGAAAGTAAAGAAACAATATCAATACCTTTATTTAAAAGTTTTAAATTAATACCTGCATGAGGTACACTTTCAAATATTTCCAAAAATGTTTGAGAATCTATTTTTTTTAAGGAGTCTTTATCAGTTTGACCAAACAAAATTTGAGAAGCAACTTTTGCGTTCTCAAGATCATCTGTGCCGTGAACCATTAGGGTCACTTCTTCAGCAAGAGTTTTTTGAAGAAGTCTTTGATGAGGATTTAGCTTATGTTCTTCTGTGATTTTTAAAATAGCTTCTTTTTCTAAAAGAGTGAAAATTTTAATATAATTAATTGCATCTTCATCACTAGTATTAAGCCAATATTGATAAAACTTATATGGTGAAGTTTTCTTTTTATCTAACCAAATATTTCCTTCTTCTGTTTTGCCAAATTTTGTTCCATCTACCTTTTTTACCAAAGGACAAGTTAGAGCATAAGCTTTTTGTCCAGTTTTTCTTCTAATTAATTCTGTACCTGTTGTAATATTTCCCCATTGATCACTGCCTCCAATCTGAATTTTACAATCATAATTATTATGTAAATAAAGAAAATCATACCCTTGAATTAATTGGTAAGTAAATTCAGTGAAAGACATACCTTCATTAGACTCTTTTCCTAATCTTTTTTTAACAGAGTCTTTAGCCATCATATAATTTACGGTAATATGCTTTCCTATTTTACGAGAAAAATCAACTAAGCTAAAATCTTTCATCCAATCATAATTATTTACAATTAAAGTTGAATTTGATTTTTTCTTATCAAAATCAAGAAACTTTTCCATTTGAAATTTTATTAATCTACAATTCTCTTGAAGAGTTTTGTTATCCAATAAATTTCTTTCTTTTGATTTTCCTGATGGATCACCAATCATTCCAGTTGCGCCTCCTAGTAAAATAATAGGCCGGTGTCCAAATTTTTGAAAATGCATTAAAATGATTATCTGTACCAAACTTCCAATATGTAAAGAATCTGATGTTGGATCAAAACCAATATAGCCATTCATTGGACCTTCTAATAATACTTTTTCTGTATCAGGAATAATATCATTTATTAATCCTCTCCACCTTAGCTCATCTACAAAATTTTTTTGCATACTATTAAAATAAATATAGATTTATAACAAAGAAAACAATAATCAGTATCAAAAATACTAATTTTGTTTCTATGATTTTAGTTACAGGAGGTACAGGATTTGTCGGGACTTATTTACTTTATGAACTATCTAAAAAAGAAACATCAATAAAATCAACTTATCGAAAGGAAAAAAACAAAGAATTAACTAAAAATTTTTTTAAATTAAAAGATCAAAATCATCCTAAACTTTTTAATAAAATTATATGGGTTAAAATTGATATATCTGAAATATCGTCTTTAGATGAATTATATTTTGGAATTAAAAAAATTTACCATTGTGCGGCTTTTGTTTCTTTAGCAAAAAGACACAAAAATTTACTTATAAAAACTAATGTTGAAGGAACATCAAATATTATTAATTATGCAATTAAGCATAAAATAAAAAAAATTTTATTTATTAGTTCAATTGCATCAATTGGAGCTGAAGATGAAGATGGTATTATTAATGAGGATCATAGTTGGGATCATAAATTAAATCATACTGATTATGCATTTTCAAAATATAATTCTGAACTCCAAGTATGGCGTGGAACTCAAGAAGGTGTTCCAGCTGTTATTGTAAATCCAGGATTCATAATTGGATCACATTTTTGGAATAGAAGTTCTAGCTCAATATTTAATAGAGTAAACAGAGGTTTAAAGTTTTATCCAACTGGTAAAATTTCTTTAGTTTCGGTTGAAGATGTTGTAAAAGCATCTATTAAACTTATGAACTCTGAAATAAAAAATGAAAGATTTATTCTTGTGTCTGAAAATTTATATTACAAAGAGTTTTTAGATTTAATTTCAAAAAATTTAGGCAAGCCTTTGACTAAATATCCACTAACAAAATCTATTTTATACACAATTTATTTTTTTGATACTATTTTATCCTTTTTAAGGGTTAAAAAAAGATTTATGAGTAAAGCTCTAATTTCTACTTTTAATAATAATCAAGAATTCGATGGAAGTAAAACAAAAAAATTTATTTCTTTCAAATATGAAAAAATTGATGAAAAGGTGAAAGAAATATGTAAGGATTACATAAACAAATAGTTTAATTATTCAAATTGATTTTATTCAAACTATCCTTAGTTTTCTTCAATCTTTTCTCAACATTATTATAAATCTTTAAATATATTTTTGGGATTTTTGAATAGTAACTTTCACTTTGAACCAATTGCAATGAATCAACTCCATATTTTAAAAATATGTAAGAATCAAGTGACATATCTGAGTAATTTGGGTTTTTATATGATGATGGTCTTATTGAATTAATTATTGATAAATCAAATAGTATAGCTTCCATCTTTTCCTGATTAATTAAATTATCAGGTTTTTTAATTGAATTATTTGATAAACAATTGCAAAAAAAAGTAAGAAATAATAATAATATTATTATATTTTGTTTCATGCTCCTATTTGTTAAATTCTATTTCCATAGCTGCATCGGTATTGGCGATTTTTCCATCCAAATATACCCACTTGCCATTTAACATTGTTTTTTTTATTGAGGATTTAAATCTAAAGCCCTCAAAAGGAGACCAACCACATTTATATAGAATGTTGTTTTTATTGACCAAAAAATGATCATTTAAATCTACCAAAACTAAATCAGCAAAATAACCTTCCCTAATAAATCCCCTATCTATAATTTTAAACAATATTGCTGGATTATGACATGCCTTTTGGACAATTTTTTCAAGAGTTAATTTCTTTTGATGAAAAAGATCAATTAAAGCCAAAAGAGAATGCTGAACTAATGGTCCACCAGATGGGCAGTTTAAATATGAATTATTTTTTTCAATTAGGGTATGAGGAGCATGATCTGATGCAATTATATCAATTAAATCATTGTTAATTCCATCTATAATCGAATTTCTATCATTATCTTTTTTAATTGCTGGATTCCATTTTATAAAATTTCCTTTGGATTTATAATCTTTATCCGAAAACCACATATGATGGATACAAGCTTCTGAGGTAATTTTCTTTTTATCTAAAGGGGTTTTATTATCAAATAATGAAATTTCTTTTTCAGTCGAAATGTGAAAAACATGTAGTCTTGCCCCTGATTTTTTTGCTATGTTAATGATGTTTGAAGAGGATGTATAACAAGCTTTTTCAGATCTTATGTTAGGATGTTCAAAAACAGGTATATTAGATCCATACTTCTTTTTTGCTTTTTCTAAGTTTTCATTAATAATTTCTTCGTCTTCACAATGAGCTGATATAACAAGATCGATGTTTTTAAATATTTTATTTATAACTTCATAATCATCTACTAGCATTTGCCCTGTTGATGAACCTAAAAACATTTTTAATCCAGGCACATTGCATTTGTTTAATTTTAATATTTCAGAATAATTATCATTTGTCACACCAAACATAAAAGAATAATTAGCAGCTGAATTTTTGCTAGCAATTAATCTTTTTTTATCATATTCAATTATAGTTGTAGTTTGAGGTATAGTATTTGGCATTTCTATATATGAGGTAACTCCTCCTGCTATTGCTGCTTTAGATTCAGAACTTATAGAAGCTTTATGAGTTAAGCCAGGTTCTCTAAAATGTACTTGGTCGTCAATCATTCCAGGAAATAAATATAATCCTTCAGCGTTTATTGTTTCTTTAACATTAGGTTCAGAAATATGATTTTCAATTTTTTCAATTCTTTTACCCTTAATCAATACATCCTTAACACGAATTTTTCCCTCATTAACTATAAATGCTTTGGAAATTAGAATCTTATTCATAAAAAAATCTTCTTAATCTTAATAATGGAACAGCTAAAATTGCTTCAAAAATTATCTTACTTCCCAACTTAGAAACACCTTTTTCTCTATTTTTAAAAATTATAGGATGTTCTTTTAATCTATATTTTTGTCTCCAAGAAATATATTTCATTTCTATTTGAAAAGCATATCCTATTGACCTGATTCTTTCAGTATTAATAGATTTTAAAACCTTTTTTTTATAACCTACAAAACCAGCTGTAGGATCCTTTATTGGCATCCATGTTATTAATCTAACATAATATGCAGCTATAACTGATAATAAAATTCTATTTAAAGGCCAGTTTACCACGTTTATACCTTCAATGTATCTGGAGCCAATTACCAAGTCATAATTATTCTTTAAATAATTTAACATAATTAATAACTCTGAAGGATCATGAGAAAAGTCTGCATCCATTTGAAAAATATATTCATAACTTTTATTTAAAGCCCATTTAAATCCATGTTTATATGCTTCACCAAGACCATTTTTATTTTGTCTTAATTCTAGAAACAAATTTTGCTTAAAATTTTTACATAATTTATTTACAATTTCATAAGTTTTATCTGGAGAATTATCATCAACAACAAGAATATGAATTTCTGGAATTTCTTGAAAAATTTTTAAAATTAGAGAAGAAATATTTTCACTCTCATTATAAGTAGGAATAATAACTAATGATTGAGACATAATATTAATCAAATTTACAAAATGTAGAGCTATTAAATGTTATGTATTTTGATTAAGCAAAATATAATTCTTTTATTTTTGTATAATGAATGAATGGATTTTAAGATCAACAATTAATAATAATTGGGTGTTTTACATCTGTTTTTTTAATCTTATAATTTTTTCTTTAATAAATCAAGCTTATCCAAAAAAAATAAATCATTTATTTAATTTAATAGATATAGATAAAAATGTAAAAACACCTTTTTATAAACATTTTATTATTGAACCTTTTAATGTTGGATCATTTTTAATCATTTCTAGCTCAATAAGTTTGTTTTTTTATCAATTTTATATAAAGTTTATTGATTCATCTTTTAAGCAGTTTGATTTTTTTTTATTCTTCTTAATAATTTCAACTACTTTAACTGTAAGGTTTTTTATAGTTAAATCAATTTTTTCAATTTTTTCTAAAACAGATTATATTGAAACTTATCTAGTTAAAAATCAATCATATAATACATTTTTAAGTATTAACATATTAATCATATTATTAATAAATGAATATTCATTTATTAACAAATCAATAATTTTAATATTCTTAATGATTATTCTTATAATATGGATAATTTTTAATTTATTATTATTATTCAGATTTATAAAAAATAGAAGAAATGAGTTTTTATATTTAATTTTTTATCTTTGCGCTGTTAAAATTTCACCTTGGCTATGGATATACTATTCCATCTATGAAGCTAGAATAAAGTTATTATAATTATGAAAATTAATTCTATTTTGGTTTCTCAACCAGAACCGCTTAATGAGAATTCACCATACAAGAGGCTTAAAAATAAATACAATCTAAAAATACATTTTAGACCATTTATTCATGTTGAAGGAATTAGTGCAAAAAAAGTTAGATTACAAAAAATTGATTTAAATAATTTTCAAAATGTAATTTTAACAAGTAGAAATGCTGTTGATCATTATTTTAGAATATCTAATGAAATGAGGTTTAAAGTTCCCAATTCAACTAAATATTTCTGTCAATCTGAAGCTGTTGCATTTTATCTTCAAAAATATGTAGTTTATAGAAAAAGAAAAATTTATGTTGGAAAAAAAAATATTAAAGATCTTAAAGAAATATTTGAAAAATTCAAAAATGAATCTTATCTATTACCAACTTCAAACAAATTAACATCCAATGTCCCAAAGTTTCTTAATAAAATAGAATTAAATTGGAAAAGAATTCAATTATATAAAACCGTAGTTTCAGACTTAAGTGATTTAAGAGATGTTTATTATGATATTTTAGTTTTTTTTAGTCCCTCTGGAATCGATTCCTTAATAAAAAATTTTCCCGATTTTGTTCAAAATAAAACTTTAATAGCTGCTTATGGAAAGTCAACTATTGAAGCAGTTAATAAGGCAAATTTAAAAGTAAATATTCAAGCACCTACAAAAGAAACTCCCTCTATGACTATGGCTATTGAAAAATATTTAGTAAATAATAAAAAATAATAATCTTTATTTTCTATGAAGAAAAGCAAAAATAATTTTGAAATTGACGGAATTGATAAAATCATTTTAAAAACTTTGATGAGTGATGCAAGAATACCAATTCAAATGCTTTCAAAAAAAACTGGTATTTCTGGAGCAGCCGTTCATCAAAGATTAAAAAAACTTGAAAAAACTGGAATAATATCTGGTTCTCAAATTAACATAAACCCTAAATCTTTGGGTTTTAAAACACTTGCTTTTATAGGTGTTTTTTTAGATAAAGCCATTAGAAATAATGAAGCTGTTAAAAAAATTGAAAAAATACCTGAAATTATTGAGTGCCACTATACAACTGGAAACTGGAGCGTTTTTATTAAAGTCTTATGTCTTGACAATGAACATCTAATGAAATTAATTAAAAATAAAATCCAAACTATTGATGGCATTTCACGAACTGAAACCTTTATTTCTCTTCAACAACAAATAATTAGACAAATCCAAGTTTAAAAATTAAAAAACAATATTTATAATTTTATTAGTAACAATTATTACTTTTTTTACCTTTTTTGATTTTAAAATTTTTATTGTTTTAGAATTACTTAAAACTATTTCCTCTATTTCCTTATTACTTAGATTTAATGACATGTTTATGTTAAATTTAAATTTACCATTAAATGAAATTGGATAGTTTTTTTCGTTTTCTAGGATATATTTTTTGTTAAATAAAGGATAATTAACTTCTGAAATTGAGTTTGAATTTCCAAGTCTTTGCCATATTTCTTCAGAAATATGAGGAGCAAATGGAGACAAAAGAATAATTAGTTTTTCTAAAATTTGACTACTTTTACATTTTAAATTTTGTAATTCATTCACACAAATCATAAAAGAACTTACACAAGTATTAAAAGAAAAGGACTCAATGTCATTTGTAACTTTTTTAATTGTAGAATGTAAAATTTTTAACATTTCTTTGGAAGGGTTAGAGTTATCAACAATCCAAACCCCGTCATTATAAAACAAACGCCAAAGCTTTTTTAAAAAATTATGAACTCCTGAAATCCCTGAAGTATTCCATGGTTTAGCCTGTTCTATCGGGCCCAGAAACATTTCATACATTCTTAAAGTATCTGCTCCATACATATCGCAAATTTCGTCCGGATTTACAACATTATGTTTAGATTTTGACATTTTTTCAACTTCTCTTTTTACATAAAACTTTCCATGACTACATATAAACTCTGAGTTCACAAATTCTCTAGAACTATTTTTTAGATTCTTTATATCAAGCTCATCTTCATTAATTAAATATTTGATATCAATTCTAATTGGATCAAAATCATTCAAATTTTTAATTAATTTTTTTGAAACAAAGACATTCTCTCCAACTTTTCTATAAATAAAAGCTGAATTACCTAGAATCATACCTTGATTTATTAACTTTTTTGAATATTCTTTTACAGGAACTAGTTCCAAATCAAATAGAAATTTTTGCCAAAATCTTGAATAAAGTAAATGACCAGTTGCATGTTCACTTCCTCCAACATATAAATCAACATCTTTCCAATATGAAATTATTTTAGAATCTGCAAAATTTTCATCATTTTCAGAATCCATATAACGATAGAAATACCAAGAGCTTCCTGCCCATCCTGGCATTGTGTTTAATTCTAAAGGAAAAATATTTTTGCCATCAATCAATTTATTTTTTACAACTTTTTTATTTCTTTCATCCCAAGCCCATGAATTAGCATTAGAAAGGGGAGGTGCACCTTCTTTACCAGGCAAATAATTTTCAACTTCTGGGAGATTTAATGGTAAGTTTTCAAAATTTAAAGGTATCGGAACTTTCTCTTTATAATAAATGGGAATTGGTTCTCCCCAATATCTTTGTCTACTAAAAACAGCATCTCTAAGTTTATAGTTGACCTCCTCTAAACCTAAACCATTTTTTTCCAATTCTTTAATTACAGTTTCAAAAGCTTTTTCAAAAGAAAGATTATTTAAAAATCTAGAATTTGTAATTATTGTTGATGATTTATCAGTAAATGCCTCTTTTTCAATTGATACATTTTTAAAAATATTTAAAATTGAGATTTTGAATTTTTTTGCAAAATCATAATCTCGTTGATCACCACAAGGCACTCCCATTACTGCACCTGTTCCATAATCAGCTAGAACATAATCGCCTATCCATATAGGAAGCAATTCCTTTGTAAAAGGGTGTATTGCATAAGCTCCTGTAAATACCCCAGTAATTTCCCTAACATCTGACATTCTATCTAATTGGGATTTTTTTATTGATGAATTTATATATTTTAGAACTTTCTTTTTATTATATTTTGAATTGATTGTTTTAACAATCTCTAATTCTGGAGCTAGCGTTAAAAAAGTAGCACCAAATATCGTGTCGGGTCTAGTTGTATAAACTTCTATCTTATCATCAAAACCCTTGATCTCAAAAAATACTCTTGCTCCTTTGGATCTTCCAATCCAATTTTTTTGCATTTCCTTTAAAGCATCTGGCCAATCTAATAAATTTAGATCCTCTAATAATCTTTCAGCGTATGCCGTAATTCTGAGACTCCATTGTTTCATTTTCTTTTTTACAACAGTATATCCACCTCTCTCAGAAACCCCATTAATTATTTCATCGTTTGCTAAGACCGTGCCTAATTTAGGACACCAATTAACATCTATTTCAGCTAAGTAGGCTAATCTATAATTAATTAAAATCTTTTGTTGTTTTTTAAATGAAAATGAATTCCATTCTGATGAATTAAATAATTCAACCTTCCTATCAGTAACTACATTTATTTTTTTGTTTCCTTGAGTTTGAAAGATTTTAATTAAATCTTCAATTGGTCTAGATTTATTTTTATCGTTACAATAATAATGATTGAACATTAATAAAAAGAAAGATTGAGTCCATTTATAATAATTGGAGTTTGATGTTCTAATTTCTCTTGACCAATCAAAAGAGAATCCTAGTCTATCTAATTGTTCTCTATATCTTTTAATATTTTTATCAGTAGTATTTGCTGGATGTTGACCAGTTTCAATGGCATATTGTTCAGCAGGTAAACCAAAAGAATCATAACCTTGAGGATGAAGAACATTAAAACCTTTATGTCTTTTATATCTCGAATATATATCACTTGCAATGTATCCTAATGGATGTCCTACATGTAAACCCGCACCTGATGGATAAGGAAACATATCCAATACATAAAATTTTGGTTTTGAAGAATTATTTTGTGCTTTAAAAATTTTATTTTTAGCCCAAAATTCTTGCCATTTTTTTTCAATTTTCTTGAAATCGTAAAACACAATTTTAATTTTACAAATAACAAAAATACATTTATTGAATTAAAAGGAAAAAAGATTCTTATATTATAGTACTATTAAATAATTTCAATTTAATTTTATTAAAAAATCAAACCTTGTCATCAAATTTTTATAGAAAATATCAAAAAAGAAGTCTAATTAAAAATTATATTTCTTTAACAATTATAATAACTATTGTTCTTTTTTTTGTTGGATTTTTAGGGTTAGTTTTATTGAACAGTAAAAAAGTAGCCAATTATTTTAAAGAACAAATTGTTATGACAGTATATTTGGAAGATAATTCAAAAGAAATTGAAATAACTCAAATTCAAAAGAAATTATTATTAAATAATGCTACTAAAAAAATAAAATTTATTACTAAAGAAGATGCTGCTGAAAATTTCTCAAATGAAATTGGAGAAAATTTTGTTGATTTTTTGGGCTATAATCCATTATTAAACTCTATTGACATATATTTTAATGCTTCCTATGTAAATAATACTTTCCTAAAAAATACAAGTAATTCTATTAAAAAAAATAAATTTGTTAATGAAGTAGTTTTTGACGAACCGCTTATTAATATTCTAAATAACAATATTAGAAAAATTTCTTACCTGCTGATAATTATATCTTTATTATTTCTTTTCGTTGCTTTTTTATTAATAAACAGTTCGATAAAACTCACTATTTATTCTAAAAGGTTTATTATTAAAACAATGCAATTAGTTGGTGCAAAAAAATATTTTATTCAAAAACCTTTCTTAATTCAACATTTTAAAATTGGATTAATTAGTTCCGTTTTTGCTTTAACAGGTCTGTTTTTTTTACTCTATCAATTAAATAATTACTTTCCAGAATTAAAAATATTAGAAAGTAAATATGAAATTATTTTAATTTTTATAAGTGTTTTATTGATAGGAACTTCGATTTCCTTTATAAGTACTTTTTTTGCCTCTAAAAAGTATTTAAATTTAAAAACTGAAAAAATATATTAATTCTTTTTAAAATAAAATGAGTCAAAAAAAGATTCTTTTCGGAAAAATAAATTATATTTTTTTAATTATATCATTAACTATTATAGGAATAGGTTTTCTGTTAATGTCAGGTGGAGGGAGTGAGGATCCTAATATTTTTAATCCCGAAATTTTTAACGATAGAAGGATAAAGCTAGCTCCAACAATAGTTATTTTTGGTTTTATCCTTGCAATTTTTTCAATTTTAGTGCAGAAAAATAATTCAAAATGAGCATATTAGAATCAATTATACTTGGATTTATTCAAGGAGTCACTGAATTTTTACCTATTTCATCTAGTGGTCATATTGAAATTGGCAAAGTGTTTTTAAATGTGGATTTAAATGATGAAAAAAGTTTATTTCTAACTCTAATTCTTCATTTAGCAACCGCATTTAGTACTATTATAGTTTATAGAAAAAAAGTATCCAAAATTTTTTCTGATTTATTTAAGTTAAAAAAAAATCATGGTTTTATTTTATCAATAAAGATTCTAATTTCAATGATTCCAGCAGTTTTAATTGCTTTATTCTATGAAAAAGAAATATCGAAATTATTTAATCAAAATATGATCCTAGTTGGAATCATGTTGTTAATTACATCATTATTTTTGTTTTTAAGTGACAGAAATTTTAATAACAAATCTGATATTTCTTATAAAAACTCAATATTGATAGGAGTAATTCAAGCTATAGCAATTCTTCCGGGAATTTCTCGAAGTGGTTCTACAATTTCTTGTTCTGTGTTATTGGGTGTAAAAAGAATAAACGCTGCTGAATTTTCATTTTTAATGGTCCTTCCTCTAATTTTTGGAAGTATTTTTAAAAGCCTTTTTGAAATAGAAAACTACACTTCTAACATAAATATAACTTCATTAATTGCTGGATTTACAAGTGCTCTTATAACCGGTATTTTTGCATGTAGATGGATGATTATATTAGTTAGAAAAAGTAAATTAAAATACTTTGGGTTTTATTGTTTGCTCTTAGGTTTTTTTTCTATTTATTATGGAATATTTATTAGATAATAAATCAATAGAAGAAATTCTTAATGGAGCTATATTAATAGTTGATAAACCACAAAATTGGTCTTCTTTTGATGTTGTAAAAAAAATCAGAAATACTATAACCCAAAATTATAAAATTAAAAAAATCAAAATAGGTCATGCAGGAACTTTAGACCCATTAGCAACGGGCTTATTAATAATTTGTACTGGAAAAATGACAAAAGAAATTTCTAAACTTCAAAATCAATTAAAAGTTTATACCGGAACTTTTGTTTTAGGTTCAACAACTCCATCATTTGATCTAGAAAGTAAAATTGATAATTTTTATAAAATAAATCATATTGATAAAAATTTAATTAATAAGGTTTTGCCAAATTTTATTGGAGATATATATCAAACTCCTCCTATTTATTCTGCAATTAAAAAAAAAGGTAAAAGATTATACGAACTAGCAAGAGAAGGAAAAAAAACAGAAATTAAAGCAAGAAAAGTTTTTGTTGAAAAATTTGAGATTACTAAAATCAAATTACCTGAAATTGATTTTTTAATAAAATGCGGCAAAGGAACTTATATAAGATCGATTGCTAATGACTTTGGAAAAGCATTAAATTCAGGTGCCCACTTAAAGAGTTTACGTAGAATCTCTTCTGGCAAATATTTAGTTAAAAATGCTATAAAATTTACTTTTAATTAAATTATTTATATAATAAAATAAAATAAACAACAACAAACAAAATCTTTTAATTTTTATATTTGTAACAACTATAAATCATGAAATATAAAAGAATCCTTCTTAAACTAAGTGGCGAAGCTTTAATGGGAGATAAAACCAATGGAATAGATCCAATAAAATTAGACAACTATTCAAAAGAAATAAAAGAAATTTATGATGATGGAATTCAAATTGCAATAGTAATTGGAGGTGGAAATATTTTTAGAGGTGTCTCAGGAGCAAGTAAAGGAATGGATAGGGTTCAGGCTGACTACATGGGTATGTTAGCAACTGTTATTAATGGTTTAGCTCTTCAAACATGTTTAGAAAACAATGGGATACAGACTAGACTTCAAACAGCAATAAAGATTGAAGCAATTGCTGAACCTTACATAAAAAGAAGAGCTGTCAGGCATCTAGAGAAAAATAGAGTTGTAATTTTTGGATCAGGAACTGGCAATCCTTTTTTTACTACAGACTCAGCTGCTGTTCTTAGAGCAGTAGAAATAAATGCTGATGTAATTCTAAAAGGAACTAGAGTAGATGGCATCTATAATTTAGACCCAGAAAAAAATAAAGAAGCTGTGAAATTTGATTCTTTATCATTTGACGAAGTTTTAAAAAAAGGATTAAAAGTCATGGATACTACTGCATTTACCTTAAGTCAAGAAAACAAATTACCTATAATAGTTTTTGATATTAACATACCTGGAAATTTAAAAAACATTATGAAGGGTGAAAAAATTGGAACAAGAGTTGATCTGTAATCATGAATGAAGAATTAGATTTTATTATTCAGCTTTCAAAAGAAAAAATGGAAGAATCTCTAATTCATTTAGATAAGTCAATGATTAACATTAGAGCTGGTAAAGCAAACCCAAACATGTTAAACACTGTAAAACTTGATTATTATGGGACATTAACTCCATTATCTCAGATTGCAAATATTAACATATCTGATGCTAGAACATTAACTATAAATCCCTGGGAAAAAAGTATGCTTCAAGAAATCGAAAAAGCTATTCAAATAGCCGACTTAGGTTTTAATCCTATGAATAATGGTGAATCAATAATAATTAATGTTCCTGCTCTGACTGAGGAAAGAAGAAGAGAATTAGCTAAAATGGCAAAAATGGAGTCCGAAAAAACAAAAATAACTATCAGAAATATAAGAAAAGATGCTAACAATGATATAAAAAAAGTTATCGTTTCAAAGGACATTCAAAATAATTATGAAATTGATGTTCAAGATTTAACCGACCTATATATTTCAAAAATAGATTCAATATATTTGAATAAAGAAAAAGAAATTCTAACTGTTTAATATTACCTGATTATTTCATCCTATCTACAAATTTCATGAAGAATAAACAAAAATGGAATTTTTGGGAATTTATATCAAAACTGATCTTAAAAAATAGGATAAAATTTATTTTATTAATAATTGCACTGACTATTTTCTTTTCTACTCATTGGAAAAATGTTCAATTTACTTTTACTGAAGCCAATCTATTACCTGCTGATCATCCTGAAAACATAAAATATTCCTCTTTTAAAAATTATTTTGGTGAAGAAGGAAATATTATTTCTATTGGTATAAATAATTCTGTTTTTTTAAATAAAAAAAATCAAAAATTATGGAATGATTTGAATTATAAACTATCAAATTTTGAAGAAATCGAATCAATTCTTTCTACAAATAATTTAATCGAACTAAAAAAAGATTCGAAAAATAAAAAATTAATTGCAGAAAAGATAAATATAGATAATAAAGAAAAGCTATTTAATGAACTTCCTTTTTATGAAAATTTAATTTATAATAAATCCTCTGAATCTATAAGATCTATTCTTTATATGGATAAGAAAATTATCAATACACCCTTAAGAAAAGATTTTATTTTCAAAAAACTAATCCCATTAATTAATGAATTTGAAATAAAATCAAATATAGATGTCAGAATATCAGGAATGCCATATGTTAGAACACTTAATGCCCAGAATATTATTGATGAAATTGGATTTTTTGTTTTAAGTGCCATACTTGTAACTTCAATTATATTTTTTCTTTTTTTTAGATCTATAAGAGCTACTTTGATTTCTTTACTTGTTGTCTCAATTGGAGTAATGTGGTCTTTTGGAATGCTCGGCCTTTTAAACTATGAAATAACTGTTTTAACAGCATTAATACCTCCTCTAATAATAATTATTGGGGTTACTAATTGTGTATTTCTGATAAATAAATATCAACAAGAGTATTCTAAAAATAATAATAAACAACAATCTCTTGAAGAAGTAATTACTAAAATTGGAAATGCAATCTTACTAACTAATTTAACAACAGCCTCTGGATTTGCAACTTTTATTTTAACTAAAAGTAAGGTTCTTCAAGAATTTGGAATTTTAGCTTCATTAAATATTATAGGTATATTTTTTCTTGCACTTGTATTAGTTTCTATTTCATATAGTTATATGAATGTCCCTAAAAAAAGACATTTAAAACATTTAAAATATATATACATAGAAAATTATTTAAAATGGAACGAAAAAATGATTAGAGATAATAAACCAAAAGTTTATTTAATTTCTCTAATTGCTCTAACCATTGGTATAATTGGGATTTATAATTTAAAAACCTCCGGAAGCTTATTGGATGATATGCCAAAAAAATTATTGTTTTTTAAAGAGATAAAATTTTTTGATAACAATTTTAATGGAATTATTCCTTTAGAAATTTTTATAGATACTAAAAGACAGAATGGCCTTACAAAACTTTCTACATTAAAGAGAATGGATAATTTACACAAATTTATTACCAAAATTCCTGAGCTATCAATCCCTATTTCAATTGTAAATGGTATAAAATTTTCAAAACAAGCATTTTATAATGGTAATCCAAAATATTATAAACTTCCAACATCTCAAGAAAATAATTTTATTCTACCATATATATCTAATTCTGGAGAAAAAAATAATCTTTTGCTTAATTATATGGATAGCCTTGGTCAATATGGTCGAATTACAACTTTTATGAAAGATATTAATACTGAAAGAATTGAAACAATACAATCTAATCTAAATAAAAAAATTAAAAATCTTTTTTCAGAAGATCGCTATGATGTAAAAATTACCGGAAAAGCAATTTTATTTTTAAAAGGAACAAAATTTCTTATTAAAAATCTTTTTCTTTCATTGGCTTTTGCAATTTTACTAATCTCAATTTTTATGGCATTAATGTTTAGATCATTTAAAATGATTTTAATTTCTTTAATACCAAATATATTACCACTAATAATTACTGCTGGATTAATGGGTTTAATTGGAATACCTTTAAAACCATCAACAATTCTAGTTTTCAGCATAGCTTTTGGGATTTCTGTGGATTTTACAATCCATTACTTAGCAAAATATAGACAAGAATTAATTGCTTCTGAATGGAAAATAAATTCATCAGCATATAAAGCTCTAAGAGAAACAGGGGTTAGTCTATTTTACAGCGGAATTATATTATTCTTTGGATTTTTTGTTTTTATTTCATCGAATTTCGGTGGCACTCAAGCTTTAGGAAGTCTTGTTTCTATTACTCTTCTAATAGCGTTAATGTCCAACTTAATCTTACTTCCATCATTATTAATTTCATTTGAAAAATTCCTTATGAAAGATAAGTCTAATAGATTTTAATATTAAAAGATTATTTATAAATTTTAAATAAACTTATCTTTGACTAAAGAAAGTTTTTATAATGAATGGAATAAAAATTGCAAAATTATTATCAAATAAAAATTTGAACAAAAGTCATTTTGTTAATGGTTGGGTTAAAACTTTCAGAGGAAATCGATTCATATCGATAAATGATGGTTCAACTCCTCAAAACTTGCAATGTGTAATTGAATATGAAAAAGTTGATGAATCTGTTTTAAAAAAAATTAATACTGGAGCATCTTTAAATATCTACGGAGATTTAATTGAAAGCCAAGGAAGAGGACAAAAATTTGAACTTAAAGTAAAAGAATTAAAAATTATTGGAGAATCTGATCCTGATGAATATCCAATTCAACCAAAAAAACATAGCCTAGAATTTTTAAGAGAAAAAGCTCACCTTAGAATTAGAACTTCAACTTTTTCATCTGTAATGAGGATTAGATCTGCTTTATCTTATGCAATTCATGAATTTTTCCAGAAAAAAAATTTCTATTATATTAATACTCCTATAATTACAGGAAGTGATGCTGAAGGAGCAGGTGAAATGTTTCGTGTTTCTACATTAGATCCTAAATCACTTAAACTTGATAATAAAAATCAGATTGATTTTAGTGAAGATTTTTTTGGTAAAGAAACTAATTTAACTGTATCCGGTCAATTAGAAGCTGAAGCATATGCATTAGGTCTTGGAGAAGTATATACCTTTGGACCGACTTTTAGAGCTGAAAACTCTAATACATCTAGACACCTTGCTGAATTTTGGATGATTGAACCTGAAATGGCTTTTTACGACCTTAAAAAAAATATGGATTTAGCAGAAGAATTTATAATATCAATTCTAAACAAAATATTAAAAACTTGTTCCGATGATTTGTCTTTTTTAAATGAAAGACAAATAATTGAGGATAAGAATAAACCCCTTCAAGAACGAAACTCTATGAATCTTATTGAAAAATTAAACTTTGTAGTTAAAAATAAATTTAAAAGAGTAAGTTATACAGAAGCATTTAATATTTTAAAAAGCTCTTCTAAAAATAAAAAAAAGAAATTCAAATATCATATTGACAATTGGGGAATTGACTTTCAAAGTGAACATGAAAGATTTTTAGTTGAAAATCATTTTAAATGTCCGGTTATTGTTTTTGATTACCCTCTTGAAATTAAAGCTTTCTACATGAGATTGAATGATGATAAAAAAACTGTCGGTGCAATGGATATACTTTTTCCTGGTATCGGAGAAATCGTTGGTGGTTCTCAAAGAGAAGAAAGACTACATGTTTTAAAAAAAAGAATGAAGGACTTGAAAATAGAAGAAAGTGAATTATGGTGGTATTTAGAACTTAGAAAATTTGGAAGTGTTCCTCATAGTGGATTTGGATTAGGATTTGAAAGACTAGTTCAATTTGCAACAGGAATGAATAATATTAGAGATGTAATTCCTTTTCCAAGAACACCTCAAAATGCTAATTTTTAAGAATTAATATTTAAAAATGTTAAAACAAAATCTAAAGTTAAAATTGTCTCAAAAGTTGTCTCCACAACAAATTCAATTGATGAAATTAATTCAACTATCAACATTAGATTTAGAGCAGAAAATTCAAAATGAAATTGGAGAAAATCCGGCATTAGAAAAAGGAATTGAAAACCAAAATGCTGAAAACAATGAAATCAATTATGAAAATTTAGAAAATAAAGATTCAAAAGAAATTGAAATAGATGAATATATAAATAATGAAGAAATGCCTTATTATAAATTTCATTCAAATAACTACTCAGGTGAAGATGAAAAATCAATAAATATATCTGGAGAAATGAGTATTCATCAAAATTTATTGCAACAAATGGGAAATTTAATTTTAGATGAAAAGGAAAGTAAAATTTCAGAATTTTTAGTAGGAAGTATTGACGATAGTGGATATATAAGAAGGACAAATGAAGAAATAATTGATGACATTGCTTTTACTCAAAATATAATTGTCACGGATAATGAACTAAATAAAGTTCTAAAATTAATTCAAACTCTTGATCCACCCGGCATTGGTGCAAGATCACTTAAAGAATGCCTAATAATTCAATTGAAAAAGAAAAAAAATCTAAAATCAGAAACATTATTAGCTAAAAAAATTCTAGATAAAGAATTTGACTTATTTTCAAAAAAAAATTTTTCAAAACTTCAGGAAAAGTTTAAGATTTCACAAACAGAATTAAAAGAAGCTATTGAAGTAATTTCTAAATTAAATCCAAAACCTGGAATTTCATCATCTTCAATTTCAACTGCAAATCAAATTATACCAGACTTTATTTTAACGATTGAAGAAGGAAATATTCAAATCTCATTAAATAACAGAAATTTTCCAAATTTGAAAATATCTAATTCATATAAAGAAATGTTAAAAGGATATGTTAATAACAAAAACAAAACGAAGTCAGACAATGATGCTATTTTATTTATAAAACAAAAACTCGATTCTGCTCAATGGTTTATTAATGCAATCGAACAAAGATATCAAACTCTGTCCTTGACAATAAATGCTATTGTTGATTATCAAAATGAATATTTTTTAACTGGTGATGAAAGAAAATTAAAACCTATGATTTTAAAAGATATAGCTGAAAAAATCAATATGGATATCTCAACAATTTCCAGAGTAGCAAATAGTAAATATATTGAAACACCATATGGAATTAAACTCCTTAAAACTTTTTTTTCTGAAGGTTTTAAAAATCAAGATGGTGAAAATATTTCTTCAATAGAAATAAAAAATATTTTGGAGTCTATTATAAAAAAAGAAAATAAGTCAAATCCTATTACAGACGAAGAAATTTCAAAACTTTTAAAAGAAAAAGGTTATAATGTAGCTAGAAGAACAGTAGCTAAGTACAGAGAACAATTAGAAATTCCAATGTCAAGAATGAGAAAAGAATTATAAAATATAAAAAATCAAACCAATTTTTAATGGTTTAACTTCAAAGGATTTATTAGAATATTGATCTCTTAAATTTTTCATTATTTGATTCAATCCATATGAAAAATAAAAATTCCAAGTATTATAACCGAAGCTTAAATACAAATCTTTATTCCACTTATTAACTTCACCAGATATATTTTTAATTTCATTGCTACTATATTTTAATTTAGAAAGAATATTTCTTTGAAATTTAATTCCTGAATAGACTCTCCAAAATTGATAATCATTAATTGAAGAATTCCTCCATCTTAAAGAAATTGGAAATTCAATAAAATTATAAGCTAATTTAGATTTTTGTTTAAGTGTGTTATTTACAATAAAAATTGGATCTTGATTATCAATATTAAATCTAATTAAATTAGAATTATAGTTTTGATAAGAATACCCTAAACCTAAGCCAATCGCTAATTTTCCAGAGGAGATTAATGGAATATCTCTTACTATTCCAATTTGAAAATGACTAGATAAACCTCTTTGACTAAAAGATTTATTGTTTGATTCTAATGAAATAAATGAAAATCCTGTATATATCTGGTCCTCTCTATAAAATCCCGTTTTATCTTTTTTTAATGATTGAGCAGTTAAACTAAATTGAGTAAATAAGAAAAAAATAAATAATAACTTTCGCATTTTACTTATTAATAGAAAAAGCCTAAAATATTGAAAATTATATTTACATAAGAATATTAAAATAATAAAATTATTCTGGACTCAATTTAAATTTTGAGTATAATCACCAATTCGTGTAGTATAATTTATTTTTAAAGCTTGGACTTTCCTTAATTCTTGTTTTATATCAGAAACTAGACCCATTTTAGTTTGACCGTCAACTTTCAATGAAGTAGTTAAAACATTCTGAAGTTCTTGCCTTTTTGCAGCTCTTTCAGCTAAAACAAAAGCTCCTACCTCTTCAACAGTTGCAAATTTATCATTTAATTGGATTCGAGCTCCCGTTCCATATTTATCAGTATATCTACTAGAAGGTTTTCCTGCATATATGTACATAACTCTATCTTTCTTATCTAATTTCTGAATTTGATCTGCAGTTGGCAAAACATTAACTACCATTAACGTACTATCTCGCATAACTGTAGCTACCATAAAAAAGAAAAGTAACATAAAAACAATATCCGGCAATGAAGCTGTAGAAATTGCAGGTAAATCTCCTCCTTTTTTCTTTTTAAACTTAGACATAATTATATTTTAACTTGTTTTACTAGGTTCTGCTTCGGATAATTTCATTGGAAACATTCCCTTAACTATCGAAAGTTTGGGTTTTAAATCTAATTTTCTATCAATCGATGTTCTAGGATCATCATAAATTTTTTGAGCTTCAATAAAATTCATTTGCATGCTTGGATACAATCTACTAAACTCTCTATTTCTTAATTCATTGTAAGCAGCAACTAACTCATTTTGAACAGATATATATACTTTATAAGCAGTTTCACGATCATTCTTTAAAGAAATTATTGCTTTTTCAGGATTATCTGATGAAGAGGGGCTTCTCTTGCCTCGACAAAAATCACAAGCATCTTCTCCTTTCCCTCCTCCATTATCCAGAAAATCCATAGCTACAGATCTTAGATCTTTCAACTCAACTAATTCCTCTTCTACCAAAAGCTGATTGTTTTTATTTATCACGACAGGTAAAATATTTTTTTCTTTAATTATTGGAGGATCAACTACATCTTCAATTGGAGGAAGCTTTCTGTTTAATCCACTATCAGTTTCTATTGTAGTCGTTACTAAAAAAAAGATTAGTAATAAAAAAGCTATATCGGCCATTGAACCAGCATTAACTTCAGGAGCAGATCTTCTAGCCATATTTTACTTTTTTATAATATTTCTCGCTCCAAAAGCTATCATTGATAAAACTGCAACTGATGCTAGAATATAAAAAACTCTAATACCAGTACCAACCCATTTTGATCCGGATGCTGATAAAACTTGTCCATCTTTCATTGGTGTTTCAACACCTGTGGATGAAGCATAAGCAATTCCTATAACAATTATCAAAAAACCAATAAAAATCATGGATTTTTTTAGTTTACCTGGATTGCTAGCAAGATTAATCAAAGAAAAAAAAATTGTTACTGCTACAGTTATAAAAAGAATAAAAATTGATAGAGAAATAAGTGGTGAAATTAAACTGAAATCTCCTATCGAAGCAGCCATCTTTATATCATCATCACCAGTGGCTAGAATTCTAAAAAGAAAAATAACCCCTAATAAACCTAATACTGCACAAACAATTTTAATAATATTTTCTAACTTCATTTTTATAAATTATTTTTTATGAGCAACAAGAATATCTACTAATGTTATAGATGCATCCTCCATATCATTAACAATACTGTCAATTTTTGCTACAATATAATTATAAAATACTTGCAAGATTATAGCCACAATTAGACCAAAAACCGTTGTTAAAAGAGCAATTTTAATACCTCCTGCAACTAATGATGGTTGCATATCTCCAGCCGCTTCAATTTTATCAAAAGCATTAATCATTCCTATTACAGTCCCCATAAAACCTAGCATTGGAGCTAATGCAATAAAAAGTGAAATCCAAGAAACATTTTTTTCTAATTGACCCATTTGAACACCTCCGTATGCAATTACAGCTTTTTCAGCACTTTCTACACCCTCATTAGCTCTGTCTAATCCTTGATAAAAAATAGATGCTACAGGACCTTTAGTATTTCTACAAAGTTCTTTAGCAGCATCAACTCCACCTGAAGAAAGAGCTTCTTGAACACCATCAGTTAATTTTTTAGTGTTGGTAGTAGAAAGATTTAAAAATATAATTCTTTCAATTGAAATTGCTAAACCAAGAATAAGACAAATTAAAACAATTCCCATAAATCCTGGCCCACCCTCTATAAATCTTTTCTTTGCTTCCTGTGTAAATCCAATGGGCTCCTGAGCTGAATCATCTTGATCCCCACCCTCATCCATATCTTGAGTTATTATTTCATTTTCAATGACTTCTGAGTCAATTGTTGTTATTGTGTTTGCTGAGACACTAGTCATAAGTCCAAAAAGAGTTAAGACAAGGAATAATTTTTTCATTTTTATAATTTTTTTTAGAAATTGAATTATTAAATTTTGACGTTAAATATAAAAAAAAATAAATTAGATACAACAAAGAGAAAGTCTATCTTAAAAAAAGAATTATACAATTAATTACATTTATAAAGAATAAGACCAAAATGAAAAATAAATGAATAGATTATCATTACAAATTTTTATTACTTTTTATTTTTTAACTATCGCTTGCGAATCAAATAAAGACAATTTCTTTCCAAATATCATTATTTTCCTAACTGATGATCAAGGTTGGGGCGATCTTAGTATCAATGGAAATAAGGATATATATACCCCGAATATTGATCAAATGGCCCTTAACGGGGTGAAATTTAACCGTTTTTTTGTTAGTCCTGTTTGCTCACCAACTAGAGCTGAAATTTTAACTGGAAGATACCATGTAAGAACTGGAGTTTATGATGTTTCCTTAGGAGGTGAAAGAATTAATATCGATGAAGAAACAATTGCAGATGTTTTTAAATCCTCTGGATATAAAACAGCAGCATATGGAAAATGGCATAATGGAATGCAAGCGCCATATCATCCGAATACAAGAGGCTTTGAAGATTTTTATGGGTTTTGCTCAGGACATTGGGGAAATTATTTCAGTCCTATTTTAGAAAAAAACGGAGAATTAGTCAAAGGAAAAGGTTTTATAATAGATGATTTTACAAATCATGGAATTGAATTTATTAAGAAAAACAAAAACAATCCTTTTTTTCTTTACTTACCTTTTAATACTCCTCATAGTCCAATGCAAGTACCTGACAAATTTTGGAATAAATTTAAAGATAAACAATTAACTCAAAAAGGTACCACATCAAAAAAAAACAATGACAAATCTTTGGGAACAAGCAAAGATAAAGGAACTAATCATACCAAAGCGGCTTTAGCAATGTGTGAAAATATTGATTGGAATGTTGGAAGGGTTTTAAAAACCTTAGAATCACTTGATATAGACAAAAAAACAATTATTGTTTTTTTATCTGATAATGGACCTAATGGACACAGATGGAATGGAGATATGAAAGGAATAAAAGGTTCTACCGATGAAGGAGGAGTTAGATCCCCAATGATTATTAATTGGAAAGGTATAATTCCAAAAGGAAAAGAAGTAAATAAAATTGCAGCAGGAATTGACTTATTACCTACATTAAAAGATTTAGCAGGAATCAATGTAAAACCTAAAAATAAGTTGGATGGTTTAAGTTTGAAAAAATTAATTTTAGAAAAAAATATTACCTGGGATGATAGGTATATTTACAATTATTGGAGAGGTAGACTTAGTTTAAGAAGTCAAGATTATAGACTTGATGATAATAATAATCTTTATGATATGAATCTAGATCCTAATCAACTAAAAGACATTTCTTCAAATGAGAAAGAAATTTTTGACAGGATGAAAACAAGTAAAATTAAATGGAAAAATGAAGTATTAAGTCATTTAAAAACAGAAGATGATAGAGCATTTATAATAGGTCATCCAAAACTAAGAAATACACAAATTCCAGCTCGTGACGCAAAATTTAGTGGATTAATTAAAAGATCAAACTATTATCCAAATTGTAGTTATTTAACAAATTGGATTAATATAGAGGATACCATAACTTGGGATGCTGAAGTTGCTGAAAGTGGAAAATTTGAAGTTATTCTTTATTATACTTGTGCAAAAGATGCATTGGATTCAGAAATTGAGTTGAGCTTTTTAGATTCCAAAGTTTCTTCTTCTATAAAAAAGTACTATAATCCTAAAGAATTTGGTGCGGAAAATGATAGAACTCCTAGAATTGAATCATATGTCAAAGATTTTATTCCATTAAATATGGGTGTTATAGATTTACAAAAAGCTAAAGGAAAACTAATTTTAAAAGGATTAAAAAAGAATGGTAAAGAACTGATAGATTTTAGACTATTAATGTTAAAAAGGATATAAAAAATTAAAAAAATTAGAAATGATAAAAGAAAAGCAAATAATTGAGGTGCAAAAATCATGGGGAGAGGGAATAATTAAAATTGGATCCCTAAAAGATAATCGTAGCGAATGTGAAAATTATGCAAACAAGTTTATTGATGAACTTTATGCATTTAATTCTGGTGAAGTTTTATTTAAACCCACTAGGTGTCAAACAGAACAGTTTAGACAAACTAAACCAAAAGCTTTATCATATTTCATTTCTGGAAAGAACAGAGCTTGTATGGAGGATAAAGGTTTTGCTTTAAAACCCTGGACTAATGTAAGATTTGAAAATGCTGGACTTATACTTGAAAAGAGTCGTGCCTTTTGTATGGGTAACTATTTTTTTACTGACACAAAAGGAAATGAAATAAAAGCAGAATTTACTTTTGGTTACACATTGATAGGAGAAAAACTAAAAATTGATCTTCACCACTCTTCTTTTCCATATTCAAATAATTATTAAAAAATTATTCAAGAATAACATTTCTTGTAGAAGGATTGAATGAACTATCAACAAGCTCTCCCTCAGAGTTTAATAATTCTAATTTTATTGATACATTTCCTTTTTTTAATCCCTCTATGTAATAAGGAGCCCACTCATCAATAATAAATTCAGTATCCTGTATTGTTGCTCTTACTTTATTTCCACTAGGAGAAATAGAGGTATTAACTAAATAAAAATCTAAGAGTAACTTCTTTGTGTCTTTTCCTTTATAAACACCTTTTGGTCTACTGTAAAAAAGAAATGGACTAGTTAGATCAATTTTATCACCATCACCAACTTGAGTTAAAATATAAGCATTAGGGTTCTTAACAGACTCATGATAAGATCTTGATAAAAATGCTAAAATAACATTGTTGCCTTTATCTAATTTTTTTTT
>CETH01009428.1_pt1 | contig 53840 bp, 53 predicted proteins | sample 361461 | NCBI WGS metagenome assembly CETH01 (sample SAMEA2622695, study PRJEB7988) | marine metagenome | isolation source: saline water (ENVO:00002010), including | reverse complement strand
TTTTTTTAATAATTCAGCGTGAAAATACATTATTAATTAACTTAATTTTAAAAATATTATAAAAATAAATTATATAATTTTTCTTAATAACCTTTATATCTTTGTTATATGCCACTAATAAAATCTATTTCAGGTATAAGAGGAACGGTAGGTGATGATGATAAAGAGAATCTTTCTCCACTAAATATTAAAAAATTTGTTATTTCTTATTGTCAGTGGATTTTATTGTCAAATAAAAATCTAAACAATTTAAGAATTGTAACTGGAAGAGATGGGCGAGAATCAGGTCCAGAAATACATAAATTAGTAAATGAAACAATAATTTCTCTTGGAATAAATGTGTTAGATCTTGGACTTTCAACAACACCATCAGTAGGGTTTTCTATTCCAAGAACAAAATCTCAAGGAGGGATAATTATTACAGCTAGTCATAACCCAAAAGAATGGAATGCTCTTAAGCTGCTTAATAAAAATGGAGAATTTATTAATAAAGAAGCTGGTGAATTAATAGCTGATAAAGTAAATACCATCAATATTCAAGATTTTAAAAAAGAAAAAATTGGAAATATTACATTCAAAGAAACATATTATAAAAACCATATTGATGAGATTTTAAAAATTCCTTTTTTGAACCCTAATAAAATAAAGTCTAAAAACTACAAAGTTGTCATTGATGGGATTAATTCAACTGGAGGTATTGCTGTGCCTTATCTTTTAAGTAAACTTAATATTAATTGTATTGAATTAAATTGTATTCCTGATGGAAACTTTTCGCATAACCCTGAGCCACTTAAAGAGAATCTAAAAGAATTATGCGAAAGTGTAAAATTGAATTCAGCAGATTTTGGAATTGCTGTAGATCCAGATGTTGATAGATTAGTTTTTGTTGATGAAAAAGGTGAGGTTTTTGGTGAAGAATACACTTTAGTAGTTTGTGCAGATTACATTTTAAGTAAAACACCAGGTAACACGGTTTCCAATTTATCTTCAACCAGAGCTTTGTCAGATATAACAAAAAAATATGGAAAAAAATATTTTTCAAGTTCTGTTGGAGAAGTAAATGTTGTTAAAAAAATGAAGGAAAACAATGCTGTAATTGGAGGAGAAGGTAATGGTGGTGTAATTTATCCTAAAACTCATTATGGAAGAGATGCTTTAATTGGTATTATTTTTTTTATATCACATTTAGTTGAAAAGAACATATCAGTTTCAGAGTTAAAAAAAATTTACCCTCAGTATTTTATGAATAAAAGTAAAGTAAAGTTATCTGAAAAGATTAACACAAGTCATCTTTTAAAAAAAATCGAAAATTTTTACAAAAATGAAAAGATTAATAAAGAAGATGGTTTGAAAATTGATTTTAAAGAATCTTGGGCTCATATAAGGAAATCTAATACTGAAATGATCCTTAGGATATATACTGAAGCCAAAACTGAGGATAAAGCCAAAAGTTTATCAAAAGAGATTGTTGAAAAAATTATGAAGATTTAAAAGATTTAGAATGTTTAAATCTATTATGAGCCCAAAAATATTCAGAAGGATCTAATTTGATTTGATTTTCAACTAATTCAATAAATTTATTTGTTATTTCAAATTCTTTTGTTTTAACAGGGTTTTTTGATAAAACTTTAAACTCAGCTTCATAATAACCTCTTTTAACTCTTTTGATTTCAGCAAAAACTACAGGAATATTTAATTTTCTTGAAAGACGTTCAGCTCCAGTAAAAAAGGGAGTATTAATACCCATGAATTTAGTCCAATATGTTTTTTTTCTTAGTTTAGGAGATTGATCAGCTGCAAAACCGTATACTGCTTTATAGTTGTTTTTTTCGTTTTTAATTATTGATTCAACTGTATCATATCGGGACAAAAGAAGAGCTTTATGTTTTTTTCTCATTTTTTTGACAAGATTGTCAAAGTATGGATTTTCTAGAGGAGAGTATATGCCTATACCAGGAATGTCAATATAATAACTTATTGAAAGCATCCATTCCCAACTAGAATAATGTCCACACATAATAAAACAACTTCTATTGTCATTTTCAAATTCTTTGATTACCTCGATATTTTTGAATACGAACCTTTTTGTCATATCTTCCTTAGACATTCCTAATGATTTAATAATTTCAAGAAATAAATCACAAAGATGTTTGTATGCCTTTCTTTCTATAATTTTTTTTTCTTTATCACTTAGCTTTGGAAAAACAAGATTTAGATTTTTTCTAATCACCTCTTTTCGGTATTTAAAAATATGTTGCATAAAAAACGAAAGTAAATCCGATAATATATAGAATAATGAAAATGGCAACTTTGATATTATATATAAAAATGGATAGGCTAAAAAATAAGTTAAAGCGTGCAAATTTATTAATTAGAAATAATTGACAAAGATAATTAATATAGTCCCCAAAATTTAATATAACTTTATAAGAGTTTTAAGTTAATAATTTTTTTAATGGATTTTATAAATAAATCACCACTAACGCAAATTTTAGAAAGTTTATTTACTACATATAAAGAAAGAGTCCCCTATGTAAAAAAAATCACTAAGGCAATGATTGATAATAAATTAGTTTCTAGCCAATCTGAAATAATTAATGATCATATTGCTTTTAGAACTCTTGGTTTAAAAAAATTAGGTCTTAAATCTTTTGAAAAAATATTCTTGCATTATGGATACAAAAAGAGAGATTTTTATAGGTTTAATAAAAAAAAATTAAACGCTTATTGGTATTCTCCTCCAGAATATAATTTACCTAGAATTTTTATTAGCGAACTATGTGTAAATGAACTTTCAAACAAATGTCAGCAAATTATAGGTTCATATATTAATAATATTAAAAATGACCCTGTAGATGATGTAAATTTGAATGATGTAAAAGAAGTTATTTCCTTTTTTAGAAAACCCTTATGGGATTTACCATCTTTAAAAGATTATAAGATTTTATTAAAAGAAAGTGAATATGCCTCTTGGGTAATTTACAATAGATATTATTTAAATCATTATACTATAAGTGTGCACGAACTTCCAGAAGGGTATAATACTTTAGAGGAGTTTAATGATTTTTTGTTGAATTTGGGAATTAAATTAAATGATTCAGGAGGTTTATTAAAAATAAGTAAAGATGGTTTACTTAAACAAAGCAGCACGATAGCAAATAGGGTCTTAGCAAGATTTAAAAATCATGAAAAATCATATATTGCTGGAAGTTATGTTGAATTTGCAGAAAGAAAAGTTCTTCCAGAATATGCAAATTTAAAATCAAGTAAAGTTAAAAGCATCCATAGAAGAGATGGCTTTGAAACTGGAAACGCTGATTTAATTTTTGAAAGCACTTTTTCTAATCAAGTTAAAAAATAATGAAAGACATCTCTAAAATACTTAAAGAATTAAATGTTTTAAATCATAATAAAGGTTGCTCAACAGGGCTCAATTGGTTTGCAAATGGGAGGAAAAAGATTTCATATAGTCCAGTTGACGGAAAAAAAATTGCGGAAATTTCTGAAGCTTCAAAAAGAGACTATGAAAAAGTTGTTTTAATAGCTAAAAAGGCTTTTTTAAAATTCAGACAAATCCCAGCTCCAAAAAGAGGAGATATTGTCAGGCAATTTGGTGAGGCTTTGAGAGAAAAAAAAGAACTTTTAGGTCATTTGGTTTCATGGGAGATGGGAAAGTCTTTACAAGAAGGTCTTGGTGAAGTTCAAGAAATGATTGATATATGTGATTTCGCCCAAGGTCTATCAAGACAACTTCATGGTTTTACAATGCATTCGGAAAGGCCTAAACATAGAATGTATGAACAATATCACCCATTGGGGATAGTTGGAGTTATTTCAGCATTCAATTTTCCTGTAGCTGTATGGTCATGGAATGTTTCCTTAGCATGGGTTTGCGGCAATGTTTGCATATGGAAACCAAGTGAAAAAACTCCAATATGTAGTATTGCATGTCAAAAAATTATAAGTGAAGTTTTAATTAAAAATAATTTACCTGAAGGTGTTTCATCTTTAGTTAATGGAGGAGTAGATATTGGTAAATTAATTGCTGAGGATAAAAATATTAATCTGGTGTCAGCTACTGGTTCTACAAAAATGGGAAAAGAAGTAGCTAGTATTGTGGCTAAGAGACTTGGGAAAACACTTTTAGAACTTGGAGGTAATAATGCAGTTATAATATCAAAACATTCAAAATTAGATCTTGTTTTAAAAGCTTCAGTTTTTGGTGCAGTCGGAACTTGTGGGCAAAGATGTACATCAACAAGGAGGTTAATAGTTCATTCTGAAGTATATGATGTCGTATTAAAAATGTTAGTAAAATCATACAAACAATTAAAAATCGGCAATCCTTTAAATGAAAATAACCATGTAGGACCACTTATTGATAAAGACTCTAAAAATGAATATTTTAATACTATTAATGAAATTAATAAACAAGGAGGAAATTGGGTTGTAGAAGGAGGAGATGTTAAATTAAAAGAGTTTCCAGAAGGTTTTTATGTTAAACCAGCTATTGCAGAAGTTGATCATAAAGCACCAATTGTTCAAAAAGAGACTTTTGCACCGATTTTATTTTTGATTAAATATTCAGGAGGGATATCTAATGCTATTAAAATTCAAAATGATGTTTCACAAGGTTTGTCATCCGCAATTATATCAGAAAACTTGACAGAAGTTGAAACTTTTTTATCACATTGGGGTAGTGATTGTGGAATAGCTAATGTAAATATTGGCACATCTGGTGCTGAGATAGGGGGTGCTTTTGGTGGAGAGAAAGAAACTGGAGGAGGAAGAGAGAGTGGTTCAGATGCATGGAAAGTTTATATGAGAAGGCAAACTAATACGATTAACTTTTCTGGGGATTTACCTCTTGCGCAAGGAATTAAATTTGATATATAAATATTTTTATTTAATTAAATGCAATCAATTTCTTTAATTACATTTTTGATAATCTTATCAAATGTTTACATAAGTTTTAAAGGGTTTAAAAACTACTCTTTTTTTCAAAAATATAAGTTCAACATCTATGATTTAAAAAAAAAAGAATATTATAGATTAATTTCATCTGGATTTCTTCATGTTGATTCAACTCATTTGATTTTTAATATGATTACTCTTTATTTTTTTTCCCAAGTTGTATTATTTAAATTTGGAATACTTTCTTTTTTAATTATATATTTAGGTAGTTTAATTATTGGGAATTTATCCTCTTTTTATTACCACTTCAATGAGAACAATTACACTGCTGTTGGCGCAAGTGGAGCAGTTTCAGGAATATTATTTAGCTCAATATTAATATATCCTGAAATGGAATTATTTATATTCTTTATACCAATTCCAATTCCAGGATATATTTTTGTTATAGGCTACATGATATATACTTTATATGGAATGAAAAGTCAATCTGATTCAATTGGACATGTCACTCATTTTGGAGGAGCAATTTCTGGAATATTGTTGAGCTTGTTTATTATGCCTCAATTACTAATTGAATCTTTTGAGGTTTTAAGTATATTGTTGGTTACAATTTTAATAAGCGGTTTTTATTTATTTAAATTAAAAAAATAGAATTTTATTAATTAAGTAACTGACTTATTCTATTCTCAAGCTGAATTCCTCTCAAATTTTTCTCAATAATTTTTCCATTTTCATCTAAAAGAAATGTAGCAGGTATTGCGTTAACTTTGTAAAGTACTGCAATAGGATCTTTCCAAAACATTAAATTTGAAACATGAGCATCCCAATATAAACCATCATCATTGATTGCTTGAAGCCATTGATTTTTATCTCTGTCCAAAGAAACTGATATTATCTGTAGGCCTTTGCTTTTATATTTGTTGTACATGCTTACTAGTCCTGGATTTGCAATTCTACATGGTTTACACCAACTTGCCCAAAAATCAATTAATGTGATTTTTTTTAAATTATCATCTAAATAAAATATATCTCCATTAGGTTTTGGGCCATTAAAATTTGGAGCTATTTCACCAACTTTTGCTGGTTCTTTAGGTGCTTTTAAAATTTGATTGATATTTATACCAGAAGGACTATTTACCACTCTTTTAGTGAAATTGTCATAATGCGTTTTTGCACTATCTTGAGAAATTAATTTAGAGTTTAAAAAACGTTCAAGAATTAAAACTGAAATATAAGAATCGTTATTAAGTTTAATAAATTCAAGCTCATAGTTTTTTATTTGATCACTTATTCCATTTATTTCTTCTTGTAAATCTAAATATAAAAGGGTGTCTTTCTTAAAAGACGCTTCTTGCATTTCTTTTTGTATAGAATTTAAAGTTTTTATATAAGCTTTTGTTTTAGTTTTATATTCCATAAAACTATCATTTGATTTTGTTCCGTATGATGTGGAAGAAGGTATACTGTCTTTGTATAATTCGATCTTTATAGTTCCTTTTTCAAGCACAAAAGGAAAGTTTCCAGTGTAGTCTTTAACTTGGATAAAATTTATGTTAGGTATAAACACCTCTCTTTTAAAATTAAATGATCCATCTATTGCATTTGTAGAGTCAACTATAATTGGCTGATTATTTGAATCAGCCTCAATAAGGAAAATTTTTGTTTTTGATTTATTGTCAATATTTCCAATAATAGTTGATGAATTGTTATCGGAGCTACATGAATAAAAAAGAAATAATAAAATTAATAATCTTTTGATCATTTTAGTTTTTTAACTTGGTAAAATTAATAATTTATGTAGAAAAACTTATTCTTAAATTTGCTATATAATTAACAATAGCTTGGATAAAAACAAAATAAGCATATTAAATAAGGAATTAAATGGTGAAATCAGAAATGATTTGTTGTACAAAAAGTTATATGCTACTGATGCTTCTGTTTATAAAAAATATCCAATAGCAGTTGCTTTTCCAAAAACTAATTCTGATATAGAAAAAATAATTTCTTTTTGTTTAAAAGAAAAATTATCAATTATTCCACGTGCAGCAGGTACTTCATTAGCTGGACAATGTGTAGGACCTGGAATTGTAATTGATGTTTCTAAATATTTAAATAAAATTATTTCAATTGACAAAATAAACAAAACAGTAACAGTTCAGCCAGGTGTAATAAGAGATGACCTCAATTTATTTTTAAAAAAATATGGACTATTTTTTGGGCCAAACACATCAACATCTAATTATTGTATGATTGGTGGTATGGTTGGAAACAATTCCTCTGGAACAACATCAATAAAATATGGAGTTACAAGAGACAAAGTAATAAATTTATCTACTATTCTTTCAGATGGATCAAAAGCTAAGTTTGGATCTTTAAATAATTCTGAAATAGAAAAAAAGTTAGAATTAAAATCCTTAGAGGGAGATATTTACAGGTATTTTATAAAGAAATTTAATGATAAAAAAACACAAAGAATTATAAATGACGGATATCCAGATAAAAGTATACATAGAAGAAATACAGGTTATGCTTTAGATTCGATTGTTAATCAAAAACCTTTTAATAAAAATGGTGATAATTTAAATTTATCAAAGATATTATGTGGTAGTGAAGGAACATTGGCTTTTACAACTGAAATTACATTGAAATTAGATCCTTTGCCTCCGTCAAAAGGCATCATGCTCGCTCTTCATTTTGATTCTATTCAAAAATCTATGGAATCTGTAGAATATTTAATGAAATTTGATCTAGATACTTGTGAGTTAATTGATAAAACTATTTTAGATTGTACTTTGCATAATCCTTTACACAAAAAAAACAGATTCTTTATTAGTGGAGACCCTAAAGCAATTTTATTGTTAGAATTTAAAAATGATGATATTAATTACATTGAAGAACAGATAAAGTTAATTAAGAATAATCAATTAATTAAAAAGTTAAGTTATTCTCACGTAGTTCTTAGGGAAAAAGAAATTGATGCCGCTTTAAGTCTTAGACATGCAGGTTTAGGACTGCTAGGGAATATGATTGGAGATAAAAAGGCTGTAGCATGTATTGAAGATACTGCTGTCCCTTTAAATCTGCTTTCAAATTATATCTCAGATTTTCAAAAGTTAATGAAGGAGTTTAACCAAGAAATTGTTTACTATGCTCATGCAGGAGCTGGCGAACTGCATTTAAGACCAGTTTTGAATTTAAAGTCTAGTAGAGGAGTTTCAGATTTTAGAAAAATATCATCATCAGTTGCTGATTTAGTTAAAAATTATAAAGGTTCTCTAAGTGGGGAACATGGTGATGGAATTGTAAGATCTGAATTTATTTCAAGGATTATAGGAGAAGAAAATTATAGATTTTTAAAAGAAATTAAACAGATTTTTGACCCTGAAAGTATATTCAATCCTGGAAAAATTGTTAACCCAATACCCATGGATGAAAATCTTAGATATGAAAAGGACAGAAAAGAACCTAAAATTGAAACAACTTTTGATTTTTCAAGTGATAAAGGGATATTAAGAGCTTCTGAAAAATGTAATGGCGCTGGAAATTGCAGAAGTATTTCATTAAAAGGAACTCTTTGCCCAAGTTATAGAGCTACAAGAGATGAATTACATAACACGAGAGGAAGAGCAAATGTTTTAAGAGAGGTATTAACTAATAATAAAAATAAAAACAAATTTGATAGCAAGGAGCTAAAAGATGCTATGGATTTGTGTTTAAGTTGTAAAGCCTGTGCAACTGAATGTCCAAGTAGTGTTGATATTTCTTTATACAAAGCAGAATTCCAACATAATTACAATAAAATCTATGGATCTTCATTAAGAGATAAAATATTTGCTTACACTGGGAAAATAAATAAATTAATTCAACCATACAGAGCTGTTTACAACTATCTATTTTCAAATAAATTTATAGGATTTTTGTTAAAGAAAGGGCTTAAAATACCCTCTAACAGATCTATACCAAAACTTGAGAAATCATTATATAAAAACTTGAAAATCAGTAATATAAAAAATGAAATAAAATCTGTTTATTTGTATTTAGATGAATTTACAAACTATATTGAAACAGATATAGGAACTGATTGTGTTTATTTACTTGAAAAACTAGGGTATAAAGTTAATTTTTTACACCCAACAGAAAGTGGTAGAACATATATTTCAAAGGGATTTCTTGATAATGCAAAAAAATGTGCTAAATATAATGTTGATTTGTACTCTGATTTAATTAATGAAAACACACCCTTATTAGGCATTGAACCATCTGCTATTTATACTTTTAATGATGAATATCCTAAATTATACAATGACAAAGAAAAGGCTACTAATTTAGCTAAGAATTGCTTTTTGATTGACACCTTTTTAGCAAATGAAATAAAAAAAGGAAATATTAAGTCTAGTTCATTTCATGAAATACCAAAAAAAATTAAAATACATGGACATTGCTATCAAAAAGCCTTAGGTTCTATTGTTGACACCTTTAACATCTTAAATCTACCAGTAAATTATAATGTAACAATACTAAATACTGGCTGTTGCGGCATGGCAGGATCCTTTGGTTTTGAAAAAGAACATTATGAAATTAGTCAAAAAATTGCTGAAGAAAGATTATATCCTTCAATTAACAACTTAGGTTCAAATGAATTATTAGCTGCAAATGGAACAAGTTGTAGACATCAAATATATGATGGGACTAAAATTAAGAGTTTACATCCGATTTCAATTCTAAAATCTGCACTAAAATAAAATTTAAAGTTTCAGTATCTTTGCAATAATATAAATATATGTCAGCTAATACTTTTGGGAAAATATTTCAACTAACCTCTTTTGGGGAATCTCATGGTCCAGCTATTGGTGGAGTTATTACTGGTTGCCCTTCTGGAATAAATTTAAATTTAGAAGAAATCCAGAGTGAATTAGATAGAAGAAAACCTGGTCAATCAAATATAGTTACTCAGAGAAAGGAAGAAGATACAGTAATTTTTCATTCAGGAATTTTTGAAAATAAAACTACGGGATCACCTATTGGATTTTTAATTAAAAACAAAGATCAAAAGTCTCAGGACTATAGTCACATTAAAGATAACTATAGGCCTTCTCATGCTGATATGGTATATGATAAAAAATATGGTCATAGAGATTACAGAGGGGGAGGAAGAAGTTCAGCAAGAGAAACTGCTTCAAGAGTTGTTGCCGGAGCAATTGCAAAACAATTCTTGGAGTCAATTGATTTTAAAGCATTTGTATCTCAGGTTGGAGGTATAGCAATTGACGATAATTATGACAAATATAACTTCAGTGAAATTGAAAAAAACATTGTTAGATGTCCTGATCCTAAAGTTGCAAAAGAAATGGAATCACACATTAAGCAAGTAAGAAAAAAGGGGGATACAGTTGGTGGAATTGTTACTTGTATTATTAAAAATGTTCCTATTGGGATAGGAGACCCCGTTTTTGATAAATTACATGCTAAACTAGGACAAGCAATGCTTTCTATAAATGCTGTAAAAGGGTTTGAATTTGGAAGTGGCTTTAAAGGATCTAAAATGAAAGGAAGTGAACACAATGATTTATTTAATTCAGATGGATCCACAAAAACAAATTATTCAGGAGGAATTCAGGGTGGTATATCAAATGGTATGGATATTTATTTTAAAGTTGCCTTCAAACCTGTATCAACTATTATGAAGCCTCAGGAAACAATTGACAAAAAAGGAAATAAAGTTGATATTTTAGGCAAGGGAAGACATGATCCTTGTGTTGTTCCAAGAGCTGTTCCAATTGTAGAAGCTATGGCCGCTTTAGTTATAGCTGACTTTGTTTTAATAAATAGAACAGTTAAAAAGTAATTGATGAAAAAACTAGAACTTCATTGGCAAATTCTTTTAGGAATGGTTTTAGGCGTTTTATTTGGATTTATAATGTCTTATACAGGATTTGGATCAAGTTTTATTTCAGATTGGATTAAACCTTTTGGTACAATATTCATAAATGCTCTTAAGCTTATTGCAATGCCATTAATATTAGGCTCGCTAATTAAAGGAGTGTCAGATTTAAAGGATATATCGAAACTTTCTATAATGGGAGGCAGAACAATAGGAATTTATTTATTTACCACAGTTTTAGCTGTAATAATTGGGTTAATTTTAGTTAACACTATTGCCCCTGGAAATTCAATTACAGAAAGTACTAGAAATGATTTGATGGCTACATATGAAGGAAATGCAAAAGAAAAAGTAGATGCAGCTTTTGAACAAAAAGAATCAGGGCCATTACAACCTTTGGTTGAATTAGTCCCTGATAATATTTTTGCTGCGACTACTAGTAATATAAACATGCTTCAAGTAATATTTTTTGCTATTTTTTTTGGTATTGCCTTAATTTTAATACCTGAGAAAAAGGCTAAACCTGTTAAAGAATTTTTTGATTCATTTAACGATGTAATTTTAAAATTTATTGATTTAATAATGATTACAGCTCCATATGGTATTTTTGCACTTTTAGCAGCATTAGTTGTTGAATCTCCAAGTCTGGATTTGTTTCGTGCCCTAGGAATGTATGCTATAACATTAATTATTGGTTTAGTTTTATTAATTTTTGTTTACATGATTCTTGTTAAAATTTTTACTGGTAAAAGTCCATTGTACTTTATGAAAGGGATCTCTCCAGCCCAACTTGTAGCTTTTTCCACAAGTTCAAGTGCAGCAACTCTTCCTGTTACAATGGAAAGAGTAGAAAAACATTTAGGAGTTGATAAAGAAGTATCGAGTTTTGTTCTTCCTATAGGGGCTACAATAAACATGGATGGCACAAGTGTATATCAAGCAGTTGCAGCAGTTTTTATTGCTCAAGCTTTTGGTATGGATCTTTCAATTTCAACTCAATTAGGAATAATAGTAACTGCAAGTTTAGCCTCTATCGGAGCTGCAGCTGTTCCTAGTGCTGGAATGATTATGCTTGTGATAGTTCTGGGTCAAGCAGGTATTCCAGAAGCTGGTTTAGCTTTAATATTTGCTGTTGACAGACCTCTTGATATGTGTAGAACAATTACAAATATAAGTGGAGATGCGACTGTTTCTATGTTAGTTGCTAAATCAATGGGAAAACTTAAATAGTATATGTCCTATAATTTAAAAGACAAAAACATTATTATAACTGGAGGTTCAAGTGGAATAGGTGAATCAATAATCGACCTTTTATTAAAAAATAAAGCAAATGTTGTAAATATTGATGTTAAGGATAATTTAAAAACTAAAACAATTATAACTGACATAACAAATAATCAAGATGTAACCAAAATTTTAAACTCAATACCAAAAAAAATTGATATTCTTATAAATAATGCTGGCATTGGATTAGTTGGTAATATTGAAAATACTGATGAAAAAGATTTTGATAAAATTTTTGAGGTTAATGTTAAAGGTTTATTTAACATAACAAAAGTAATTATTCCAAGGATGAAGCAAAATGGAGGATCAATAATTAATATGGCATCAACTGCAGCAATTGTTGGTTTAGATGATAGATTTGCGTATTCAGCTAGTAAAGGAGCTGTTATGTCAATGACAAACTCAATTGCAAAAGATTATTTATCATATGGGATTAGATGTAACAGTATTTCACCAGGAAGAGTTCATACACCATTTGTAGACTCTTATCTGGAGAAATTTTATCCTAATAATAAAGAGGAAATGTTTGAAAAACTTTCTAAAACTCAGCCTTTGGGAAGAATGGCGAAACCATCTGAAGTAGCTTCTCTTGTTTTGTATTTATGTAGTGATGAGGCTTCATTTATAACAGGATCTGATTTTCAGATAGATGGAGGTTTTGTTAAACTAAATACTTAATATTAATATGAAACTATTCAGATTTGGAGAAATAGGTTATGAAAAACCTGGAATAATTAATAATAATGGAGATAAAATTGATGTTTCAGAATTTAATTCCGATTATGATCAAAATTTCTTTGCAAATAATGGATTAAATAATTTATCAAAATGGTTGGAAAACAATTCTTCAATATGCCCATTAATTGATAAAGATTCAAGGTTAGGACTTCCAATTGTTAATCCTTCAAAAATAATTTGCGTTGGATTAAATTATGAAAAACATGCTTTAGAGGGAAAAATGGACATTCCAAAAGAACCTATTTTGTTTTTTAAATCAACTAGTGCTCTTACAGGTCCATATGACAATATAATTATACCTAAAGGAAGTAATAAAACTGATTGGGAAGTAGAATTAGCTATAATAATTGGGAAAAAGGCATCCTATATTAAAAGAGAAGATTCCCTTAATTATATAGCTGGCTATGCATTACATAATGATGTAAGTGAAAGAGAATTTCAGCTTGAGAGATCAGGTCAATGGGTTAAAGGTAAAAGTTGCGATTCTTTTGCTCCACTAGGCCCTTACATTGTAACCGCAGATGAAATAGATGATCCTAATAACCTTAATCTTTGGTTAAAATTAAATGGTACTTTAATGCAAAATAGTAATACTTCAGATTTCATTTTTGATATAGAACATGTTGTTAGTTACATTAGTAATTTTATGACCTTGTTACCTGGAGATATTATATCTACAGGAACGCCCCAAGGAGTTGGAATGGGTTTAAACCCTCCTAGATATTTGAAAGAAGGAGATGTTGTTGAATTAGGAATTGATGGTTTAGGTGTCTCTAAACAAACCTGTATTAATTATAAATGATAATTGATTCTCATCAACATTTTTGGAATTATGATCCAATTAGAGACATTTGGATTGACAATTCAATGGCTGTATTAAAAAGAAATTTTTTACCTAAAGATTTAAAAAAAATATATCAAATTAATTCCATTGAGGGTTGTGTTGCAGTACAGGCTGACCAATCAGAAGAAGAAACTATTTTTTTATTGGATCAAGCTTCTAAAAACAGCTTTATAAAAGGAGTTGTAGGATGGCTTGATATAAAAAGCTCAAAATTAAATGACTTATTATCTTACTATACAAAATACTCTGCATTTAAAGGTTTGAGGCATATAGTTCAAAATGAGAAAGATGTAAATTTCATGCTTAAATCAGATTTTCAAAGAGGACTATCATGTCTAGAAGAATATAACTTGACATATGATATTTTGATAAAAGAACACCAAATGGATCAAGCAATTAAAATGGTTAAAAAAAACCCCAATCAAATATTTATACTAGACCACATAGGTAAACCTAAAATATCAAAAAATGTTGATTCGACTTGGATTAAAAACATAAATGAATTATCTCTAAATGAGAATGTGTTTTGTAAAATTTCAGGATTAGTTACTGAAACCAAATTTTTTAAGTGGGAGATAGATGATTTTAAACCTTTTCTTGATTTAATTTTTGACTGTTTTGGAGTTGATAGAGTGATGTATGGATCTGATTGGCCTGTTTGTTTGATAGCATCAACCTTTGAGGATACAATTAATATTGTTAAAAATCATATTTCATCATTTTCAGATAATGAAAAAAATAAAATTATGTCTTTAAATGCTATAAAAGCATATAATTTGTAATTTATACCTTGAAAATATTCTTTATATATTTAAAAGATGGATTTAAACCTTGATAACAAAGTTATAATTGTTTCAGGAGGTTCTAAAGGTATTGGACTGGGGATTGTTAATTCTCTAGTTAAAGAAAAGGCAATACCTTTTATTATTGGAAGAGATGAAAAAAGTATACAAAGTGTAGTAAAGAAACATAAATTAGAAGGTCATCAAATACATTATTTTATTGCTGAGCTAACAAACCCTAAAGAATGTCAAAATGCTGTGGAAGAGGTTGTTAATGTTTATAGTAGAATTGATGGTATAGTTAATAATGCTGGAGATAATGATGGTGTTAGTTTAGAAAAGGGGAATTATAAAGATTTTGTAAGCTCTTTGCATAAAAATTTAATTCATTACTATCTTATTGCCCATTACTCATTGAGTTCGTTAAAAAAAAGTAAGGGAGTGATAATTAATATAGGATCTAAAACTTCATTTACTGGTCAAGGTGGCACTTCTGGATATGCTGCATCTAACGGAGCTAGGAATTCATTAACTAGAGAATGGGCCGTAGAGCTTTTACCTTTTGATATAAGAGTAAATTCAGTAATTGTTGCTGAATGTTATACTCCAATGTATAAAAGATGGATTACAAAACAAGAAAATCCAGAGTCAAAACTTGAAAAAATTAATAAAAGGATACCTTTTCAAAACAGAATGACAACTGTTGAGGAGATTGCCGATACTGTTGTTTTTTTGTTATCTGAAAAATCAAGCCATACAACAGGTCAATTAATTTTTGTTGATGGAGGTTATACTCATTTAGATAGAGCTTTATAAAATTTTAATATTATGAAAAAAATTTGTCTAGCATTAGATCTTGTAAATAATAAAGAATTAATTGATGAGTATATAAATCATCACAAATCAGTTTGGCCAGAAGTTGAATCAAGCATTATTGATTCGGGAATAAAAAAAATGGAAATTTATTCTGTATATGATAGATTATTCATGATTATATATGTCAATAAAGATTTTTCTTTTGAAAATAAATCTAATTTAGATGCAGAAAACAAAATAGTACAGAAATGGGAAGTTTTGATGTCAAAATATCAAAAAAAACTCCCTAATACTAAGGGAAATGAGAAATGGAAAATAATGGATAAAATTTATGAATTAGAATCATAGTTAAATGGATAAATTTCAAAGAAAATATCCATCGGTTTTTTACTTAAGGGAAAAGGCAAAAAAGAGAATTCCCAAATTTGCCTTTGAATATTTAGATGGAGGATGCAATAATGAAGAAAGCTTATATAAGAACACTGATGACATTAGAAATATTCAGCTTAAACCAAAATATATTGTTGATAAAAAAGAAACTTCTATTAAAACTAAATTATTTGGAATAGAATATGATGCGCCTTTTGGAGTTGCTCCAATAGGTCTTCAAGGTCTAATTTGGCCAAAATCACCAGAAATATTAGCAAAAGCAGCATTTGACAATAATATTCCATTCATATTAAGTACAGTTTCGACATCGAATATTGAAAAGATTTCAAAAATAACTGAAGGTAAAGCATGGTTTCAACTATATCATCCAGCTGAAGATTCTATAACAAGAAATATTTTGCAGAGAGCAGAAGATTCTGGAATAAAAAACCTTGTAATATTAGCAGATGTTCCAACTTTTGGATATAGGAATCGAGAAATCATAAACGGGCTTTCGTTACCTCCAAAATTAACTTTATCAAATTTTAAAAGTATGCTGTCTAAACCTTCTTGGTTAATTAACACAATTCTTAAGGGTAAACCATCATTTGAAACCCTAAAGCCCTACATGTCAAAAAATTTAAGTTTAAAACAGTTAGGAAAGTTTATGGATGCTACATTTTCAGGAGCTCTTAATGGGGAAAAGATATCCAGATTAAGAGATTTATGGAAAGGAAATCTAATTATCAAGGGCATAGAATCATTAGAAGATATAACTATTTCTGAAAAATTAGGTTTAGATGGTGTTATTGTTTCAAATCATGGTGGAAGACAGATAGATATAGGAGAGTCTACAGTTAATTCATTAAAGAGAATTAAAAGCAGTTATAATGGTAAAATGAAGATTATGATGGATAGTGGCATAAGAGAAGGTACTGATATCGCAAGAGTTTTAGCTTGTGGTGCTGAATTTACTTTTTTAGGCAGAACTTTTATGTATAGTGTTTCTGCTCTTGGAAAAAGGGGAGGAGACCATTGTATTTTAATGTTAAAAAGACAATTGAATCAAATTATGGAACAACTTTCCTGTAAAAACATAACTGATTTAAACAAACATTTAATTTAATTAATATGAATTTTAAATGGAAGGGTATAATGCCGGCTGTGACAACCAAGTTTTTGGATAATGATAAACTTGATTTAAAAACCTTCAAAATTAATATTGAAGAACAATTGAGTGCAGGTGTGCATGGAATTGTTTTAGGCGGATCTTTGGGAGAATCTAGCACCTTAGACGAGAGTGAGAAAAAGACATTATTAAATCAAACCGTTGAAATTGTTTCGGGAAGAATTCCTGTAATTATGAATATAGCTGCAAGTTCAACAAAAAAAGCAATTGAATCTGCGATTTTAGCTGAAAGAAATGGTGCTTCAGGTTTAATGATACTTCCTCCAATGAAATACAAAGCAGATAATAGGGAAACTTTAGAGTTTTTTAAAAAGATTGCTACAAAAACTAGTTTGGAAATAATGATATATAATAATCCAGTGGATTATGGAATAGAAGTAACGTTATCAATGTTTGAAGAATTGATGTCAATTAAAAATATTGTAGCTGTCAAAGAATCCACTAGAAATATATCTAATATCACTAAAATGAAAGCAAAATTTGGTGATAGATACAAAATATTAGCTGGTGTAGATACATTAGCATTAGAATCTTTAATGATGGGTGCAGATGGATGGGTTGCTGGATTAGTATGTGCCTTTCCAAAAGAAACTGTTGCAATCTATGAATTATACAAAGCAGGAAGAACTAAAGAAGCTATTGAAATTTACAGATGGTTTTTACCCCTTTTAGAACTTGACACAACTTCAAAATTAGTTCAAAATATAAAATTAGCAGAAGTCGCAACTGGAATTGGTACTGAAAAAGTAAGGGAGCCCAGATTGCCATTAATAGGAAAGGAAAGAAAAAATGTAATTGAAATAATTGAAAAAAGTTTAAAGACTAGACCTAAATTGCCAAACTATTAAAATTTATATAAATGATTACAGGTAAAAATTATATAGGTAATAATTTATCAGGAACAGGAAATAAGATTCACAAAACATTTAATTCTAAATCTAATAATGAAAATCCTACTGATTTTATAGAAGCTACTTCCAAAGAGGTCAATCAAGCTGTTGATTTAGCTGATGAAGCTTTTCAAGTATATAAAAATGTTTCCGGTAAAGAAAAATCTATTTTTTTAAACTGTATTGCAGACAAAATTTTAGCTTTAGGAGACGAGTTGATAGAAGTTTTTATGTTGGAATCCGGACTACCTGAAGCTCGTGCTTTAGGAGAAAGAAGTAGAACAATTTTTCAGTTACAAAGTTTTGCAGAAATGATTAAAAATGACAATTGGAAAAATAATATTATTGAACAAAGTTTACCAAACAGAAAACCAAATCCTAAACCTGACTTACGAAAAACTTTTATTCCAATTGGCCCAATAGCTGTTTTTACTCCAAGTAATTTTCCCTTAGCATATTCTAGTGCTGGAGGTGATACTGCAAGTGCATTAGCCTCTGGATGCTCAGTCGTAGTCAAGGCACATTATATGCATTTTGGAACTGCAGAATTAGTTTCTTCTGCAATAATTGAAGCCGTGAAAAAAACTGGAATGCCTAATGGTGTTTATTCAAACATTAACGGAGGTGTTGAAGTTGGACAAGATTTAGTAAAAAATTTAAAAATTAAAGGTGTTGGTTTTACTGGAAGTAAATCTGGGGGACGAAGCATTTATAATATTGGAGCTAATAGGGAAGAGCCAATTCCTGTTTTTTCAGAAATGGGTAGTATTAACCCTGTAATCATTTCTCCAAAATTCATAAACTCAAGACTTGAAGAAATTTCAGATATACTTTCAGGTTCAATTATTTTAGGAGCTGGTCAATTTTGCACAAATCCAGGCTTAATAATAATTATTGAAAATGAAAACACTAATAATTTTACAAATAATTTGATAAGAAATCTTTCATCAAAAGAATCACAGTGTATGATTCATAGAAACATAAAAGAAAGTTTTTTGAAAAACATAGAGTTTCTTTCTAATCAAGAAGGAATAGAAGTTTTATCTAAAACAAATAATAAACTAAAAGGAAATTTTGTTTCCCCACAAATAAATTCTGTTTTTGCCAAAGATTTTTTAAATAACTCAAAAATGCATCAAGAAGTTTTTGGTCCATTTTCATTAATAGTCAAATGTGAAAATTATGATGAATTAATTAATGTGACAAAAAGTTTAGAAGGACAATTAACGGGAAGCTTATTTGCTGAAGAGTCAGAATTTAAGGAGTTTAGTCCAGTTATTGATGTTTTAAAGGATAAAGTTGGTAGACTTATCTTCAATGGTGTTCCCACAGGAGTTGAAGTTACTGAAGCAATGACCCATGGGGGACCTTATCCAGCCTCATCTGACTCAAGGTTTACATCTGTAGGATTAGATTCAATTAAACGTTGGGTAAGACCAATTACTTATCAAGATTGGCCTTTTAAGTTATTGCCTAATGATTTAAAATAAAATATAGTAGATAATTTATTTTTCAGAAACTAACTCTAATGAATTGATATCAACATGAGTTACAAAACTTCCATAATTTACAACTGCTTTACCTTTTTTAATTGAATCTATACTTCCAATAGATTTTCCGTCATAAAGCCTAACATGGTCGCCAACTTTAAGTTTGGCAGAGTTTTCTTTTTTAGATTTTAAACTATTTTTTTTAGTGACCTTTTTTTCTTTTCTAATTTTAACTAATTCTGGATCTATTTCTTTTTGAAGAGCTTTGTTTTTTGATTTATTTGATTTTACATTATTTGTTTTTTTCTTTTTTCTTTTAGAATTTTCAGCTTTTATAACTTTAATTAATTCTGAAACAAGAATTCTTTTTTTATTATTAATAAAGTATTTCTCAGCTATCTCGTCAATCTTGTTTCCTAAAAGAATCATTTTTTGATTATGGTCATAAAGCTCCTGATAATTAACTAATTTCTTCTTTAATTTTAAATTAAGACTTTCTGATTTTTCATTTTCATTTCTAGCTATATTTTCTTTTTCTTTTAAAAGAATTTCAGTTTTAGACATTTTTATTCTTTGTTTCTGAAGTTTAGAAATAATTTCATCAAACCTTAATTTTCCTTTTTCAATTTTTTTCTTAGCATTATTTATTAATTTATCTGGTATTCCATTTTTTTTAGCTACTTCAAAAGTAAAAGAACCACCAGCTTCCCCCATAATCAATTTAAATGTAGGATTGAGAGTCTTACTATTAAATTGCATGTTTGCATTACTCATTTCAGGAAGTTCATTAGCTAAAGCTTTTAAATTTGAATAATGAGTTGTTATTACACCATGAGAGTTTTTTTTATAAAAACTTTCTAATAAAGATTCCGCAAGAGCACCCCCTAATTCTGGATCAGATCCTGTTCCAAATTCATCAATAAGAAACAATGTTTTGTTATTGCATTGTTTTAAGAAAAATTTCATTTTATTTAATCTGTATGAATAAGTGCTTAAATGATTTTCTATTGATTGATTATCACCAATATCAGTTAAAATCTGATCGTAACAGAATAAGCTACTTTTTCTGTCTACAGGAATCAAGATTCCACTTTGAAACATTAACTGTAATAAACCAATTGTTTTTAATGTTATACTTTTTCCCCCAGCATTAGGTCCTGAAATGATAATAATTCTGTTTTCTTTGTTTATGCTAACATCCTGAGGTAATGTTTCTTTTTTTTCTTTTTTATTGTTTATCAATAATAAAGGATGATATGCTTTTTTTAATTCTAAAGTTTTTTTTGTGTTAAGTTCTGGTTTGATTCCATTTATTTCTTCAGCATACTTTGCACGAGCATAAATAGAATCTATGTGAATTAGAAATTTTTGATGTGTTTCAAATAAATAAAGATATGGCCTTAAAAAATCTGTTAAATCTGAAAGAATTTTCCTTACTTCTTCTTTTTCGTCAAAAAATAAATTTTTAAGTTCCAATGAGTGATCGGCTATATTTTGAGGTTCAATGAAAATAATACTGCCAGTTTTAGAAGCTCCGATTATCTGCCCCTTTATTTTTCTTCTGTGCATAGCTTTAACAGCTAAAACCCTTATGTTGTCATAAATTGATTCTTTAATCTCATCTAAAAAACCCAGATTATTATAATTAGATAATGATTTGTTGAAATTTATAGTGATTAAGTTTTTAAGTTTTTTAATATTATTTCTTATTGTGAATAATTCTGAAGAAGCTTTGTCTTTTACTTCATCAAAAGAATTAATTATAGAGCTAATTTTATTTATTATTTCTTTATTTGACTCAGTATTTTTTGTTAGATCAAATAGGTTAGGATAATAAGTTTTAAATTTTAAAAAAAAATTAATGAGTTGGTTTACTTTCTTTATATTAGAAGAGATTTTATTATAAGAATTAATTTCTAATACACTGTTTTCTATTTCCAATATTTTAAAATAGTTGCTACAATCAAAAAAGTCATGATTAGGGATTATGTTTTTATTTTGAAATGAAGAATTAAACTCACTTACCAAATCTAAATTAAACTCTATTTTTTTAGAATTAAATAATGGTTTTAACTTTAAACAGTAATTTTTTCCTAAATCGTTTAAAGCATATTTAGAAACATGACTTAACACTTCTCTAAATTCAAGATCCTCGAGAGTTTTGTCAGGAATTAAAGACATTTCATTTTTTATAAATTAGCATACAAAAATAAGAAAATAGTGAAGCGTATTTTAAGTCAAGATTGGGAAAAAGTTCTTTCAAATCAATTTAAATTAGATTATTATAAAAAATTAGAAAAAAAAGTTTTAGACGATTATAATTCTCTAAAATGTTATCCTGATTTAAATAATATATTTAAAGCTTTTAATTTATGTAAGTTTAATGACTTAAAAGTAGTAATTATTGGTCAAGACCCATACCACGGTTATAATGAAGCAAATGGTTTAGCTTTTTCAGTAAATGAAGGAATTAATATCCCCCCTTCTTTAAAAAATATTTTAAAAGAAGTTAAATCAGACATAGGGAAAACATCCATTAATAATGGTGATTTATCTATTTGGGCAACTCAAGGAGTTTTTCTATTAAATTCAATTTTAACCGTAGTAGAGAATAAACCTTTAAGTCATAAGGGCATAGGATGGGAAGATTTTACCAATGAAGTGATAAAAATTATATCTAAAAATGCATCAAATATCGTATTCTTATTGTGGGGTAATAACGCAAAAAATAAAATTAAATTTATAGATGAACAAAAGAATCGTGTTTTAATATCAGGGCACCCGTCACCTTTAAGTGCAAACAGAGGTTATTGGTTTAATAATAAGCATTTTAGTCAAACTAATAATTATTTAATTTCAAAAAATAAAACCCCTATAATTTGGTAGTTTTAAATTGATTCAACTAGATTGAAAGTTTGTTCAATCATATAATCAATTGTTTTATCAGGATCTTTTACAAAATTTCCTGTTGCTCTGTTAGCTAAAATCGCATTAATTGATAGAGACTTATGACCAAGCAACTTACACAGTCCATATATACCTGATGTTTCCATGTCTAGATTAGTGATTTTTTTTTCAGAATATTCAAATGAATTAAGCTTATTATTTAAATTTTCAAATCTTAAAGGGATTCTGATATTTCTGCTTTGAGGGCCATAAAAGCCTGAATTTGTTAGGGTAATTCCGCTATTGGAAAATGTTTTTGAAAAATTATTAAATAAATAATCATCACATTTGAAGGCATATGGTTTTATATTATCATCATCGATGTTAAGATGCTTCATTAATTTAATACTCAATGATTCTTCAAATTCATTTTCATAGGAGTAGAAATTTAAAAGATTATCAAACCCAATTGCGAATTCTGACAAAAGTATACTTCCTATATTTATTTCTGGCTGAATGCTAGCTGAAGTCCCTAATCTTATAATATTTAATTGTTTCTTTTTATTATTAAGTTTTCCTGTTTTTAAATCAATATTACTTATAATATCTAATTCATTAATTACAATATCAATGTTACCTGTTCCAATTCCAGTTGATAAAACTGATACAGGAACACCTTTATACAAACCATTATGGATTAAAAATTCTCGCTTTTGTTTTTTTAAATTGATTGAATTAAAATGACGAGACACAAACTTTACTCTATCTGGATCGCCAACAGTAAATATAATATCATTTATTTCATTTGGAAATAACCCTAAATGATATATACTACCGTCATTGTTTAAAATAATATTTGTTTTATCAATTTCCATTATCCTCCAACTTTTTTTACTTCATGTCCCATTGTTCTTAAAATAGAAATTATTTTCTCTCTATAATTTCCTTGAATAATAATTTCATTATTTTTTAATGACCCTCCAACACCAATTGTTTTCTTTATTTTTTTTTCAATTGTTTTAACTTCATTAATAGAACCTTCAAAACCCTTGATAACTGTAACTATTTTACCTGCACGACCTTTACTGCTAAAATGAGCTTCTAAGCATTGTTTGTTTAAAGAGGTCTTATTTGCTTGAATAATTTCCGGATCAGGATCAGGAGATAAATTTTCAAATTTTATTTTTTTTAAATCTTCAAAATTATTTAACTTTTTTTCTTTCATTAAAATATTACTAAAAGGAATTTAATAATTAAATTTATTTTAAATAAAGTTAGTTAAAATGAGGTTTTTACTACTATTTTTGATATTATCTTTTTTTATGAAAGGTCAAAATAATAATCTTCCGTTTTCCGAAATTAGCAGTGAAAAAAATCAATATACATCAGCTAATATTATTTATAGGTTAATTGAAGGAGTAGGTTATAGATATTATTGGGCTTCGAAAGATCTAAAAAAGAAAGATTTAGATTATAAACCAAGCTCTTCATCAATCTCATCATATCAGACATTAGAACATATATATGTTTTATCTGAAACTATATTGAATGCCGCTTTGAATAAAGTTAATAATAGACCATCAGAAAAAATGCCAAAATCTTATAACGAATTAAGAGAAGAAACTTTAATGAATTTGCAAAAATTTAACGATATCATTATAAGTAAAAATGAAGATGATTTAAAGAGAATTAAAATTATATTTAATAGAGGTGGGAGAGAAGCTTCATTTCCTTTTTGGAACTTATTAAATGGTCAAATAGCTGATATGATTTATCATACAGGTCAAATAGTTTCTTTTAGAAGAACTACAGGAAATCCAATTCAAAAAGGAGTAAATGTTTTTCTGGGAAAAACTAAGTTAAGTAACTAAAAGTCCCTTTTCTCAAAATCTTCATTGTCTTTATCTATCAATCTTTTGACTATAAAATAGATTAACAAACAAATGAAAACAAAAATTAATAAAGATTCTATCATCATTCAACAGTTACAGCAGTTCCATATGCTAATATTTCAGAACAACCTTGCATTACCATTGAAGTTGTTAATCTAATGTTTACAATGGCATTTGCCCCCATTTTTTCTGCATCATCTTTCATTCTTTGAATAGCTTGTTCTCTTGATTCTGCCTGAAGTCTAGTATATTCAGATATTTCGCCACCTACTAAGTTTTTTATTCCAGCAAAAATATCTCTACCGATATTTCTCGCTCTAACTGTACTGCCTCTTGCAATTCCTAGTGTTTCTTTTATTTTTTTATTTGGAATTTCTTCTGTTGTAACAATTATCATATTTATTTAATTAAAGAGTGATTTATTTATAGAAGGAAATAATTTCAATGCATTTTTATAATATATTTTTTTCAAAATTGAATCGTTAAGATTTAAACCATATAACTTCCAATGCGCATGTCTTTTCCTGTAATAATCAAAATATTCATCATCCGTTTCCAGTACTCTAAAATAAGTATAATATTCTGAAACTTTATATGAATCTTTACCAAAAAGTATTCTGTCTTGATAATCTGCAAAAAACTTCTTAGCTCTAATTGGCTGTCTCCCAATCTCAGCTAGAACTGCACCTATTTCTGTATAAACATTTGGATATTCATCCAAATGATCACTTAATCTATCAAGATCATTTCCCATCCAACCTAAATGAGCATTTATAAAAATTGTATTTTTATTTTTTCTAAACATTTCATGTTGTTCAGATAAAATCTCTTCAAATGATGGATTTTTTTCAGGATCTCTATATCTATTAGGTTTTTGTCTTAGCTCTAGCCATCTCTCATTATACTCGTCTTTAGGATCCCAGAATGATGATGGTTCTCCAGAATGAATTAAAACAGGCAAATTTAGTTTTCCTAATTCTTTCCATATAGGGTTTAACCTAGGGTCATTTATTTTTATTCTATCTCCATTTTTATCTCTGTCTGTTAATCCAAATGACTTATATATTTTTAGCCCCATAGCTCCCATTGAATAGGTTTCATTAATTAAATCTATGTTCTTTTTTATAAAGTCAGGGTCGTCAATTTCCTCAAAATCAATATTTATAAACAAACCAAATCGAGTAGGGGCGTTTTCTTTAATGTTTTCCATAGACTTTCGAAAATAAATGCCTCTAAAACCACTTAGATTAATCATAAATGCCATATTTAAACTATCCATCTCAAAAACTAATTTTGAAAGATCTTTAATTGGCATATCAAATTGATGATTATGAACATCTACAAAAGGATATTTTGATTTTTTTATAATAGTTTCCTTTACTTTTAATGTTGATTTTGGATTATAAGCTTCTATATCCATAAGATTCTTTTTTTCTTGCAAAAAATCGATTGTTAAATAGGAAATCAACCCTATAAAAAATATAAATAGAGATAGCTTAAAAAAACTTTTAAATGAAACTAACGAAAACAATTTAGTTAGGTTTTATTGGGACTATGACCCTTGTTTTATCCCAGCTCATTATTAAATTAATTCCTAAAGTATCTTTATTAAAGTCAATAGTAAATTGCTCTAGAGATTCATCCATTTTCTGAACGGGAACTATTACACTTAATATATCGTTTTTTTTATCAGGTGGATTAAAACCAAAAGCACCAGCCTCAGAATTAAGAACTACCTCCCAGGATTGAGAGTTTGGAATAGCATACATTCTATAACTTCCTGGTTTTAGATTTTTTTCTGAAAATAAAACAGGTTTATTTAAAGATAATTCTGTAGCGAAATTAGCACCTAGTCTCCAGTATTCATTATATGGCACCAAAGCACTGTCTTTTTTTTCTCCAAAAATTAATCTGTTTTTTTTATAAGGTCTAGAATATGAAATATTTAATTCCAAATCATTTTCAACAATATTAGTATATCCCTTTGGACTTTTAGGGTTAATTATAACTGCATAAGTAAAGTAAAATACAATTAATAAGAAGAATCCTATTAAGGCAATAAATATTTTTTTTATCATAATATTACAAAGATAAACTCTCTATTTAATTTTATGTTGTTTTTTTTATCTTTAGTTCAAATACAAACAAAATTAAAAAGCTATTATTTCTTTTACTGCTTATTCCACTTTTTTCTTTGGGGCAATCTTCTTACACATCATATTATGAAAATGGTAATTTAAAAGTTACAGGCGTGGGTTTTTTTGAGGAAATTAAGTGGAAAATTTCTGCAAAAAGTGGACTTACCCTTAGGGAAAGCCCTGATATAAAATCAAAAAAAATAGCTAAAATCCCTTATGGAACATTTGTTTCTATTAAATCAAAAACTGATTTAAAATTTACAATAATTGATACTGACAAAGAAACAGGAATCACAAAATCCATTCAAGGTAAATGGGTTAAAATAGCAGCTAAATTTTTTCTAGGTCCAGGTGATAAAGGTTACTATGAAGATTTAATAGAACCTTCTGGTGTTGAGGGATATGTTTTTGATGGGTTTCTTAAAGAAGAGAGATATTTAGTACATAAACCAGGTGTCTGGACTTATTACTTTGAATCAGGTGTTATAAATGAAGAAGTGTTTTATTCAGAGGAAGGAGTTATCAAAAAGATAACTTACGACACTGATGGGGATATAAACAAAATTGAAGAACACAAAGAAGATGACCTTTGGGGGAGTGACGTTATTGTCACTTTTTATAAAAATGGAAAAGTAAAAAACATGATAGTGGCTGAAAATGGTGGTGCTGTTGAAACAACTTTTGACGAAAATGGAAATATACTTGAAGGGGGTTTTGGAATAGATATGAACATAACTCTATCTAAAGACATTAAGGATTTTTATTTTACTCATCCGGAACTGGAAAAAAATAGAATTGAAAAGGAACAAAAACCTATTGCAAAACTGACTGAATTTAAAAATGGACGTTGGATAAGTACAATTGATTCTCTTTCTGGAGTTGAAATTAGAAACGGTAAATGGATTATGTTTTATAAAACAGGGGAAACTGAATCTACTAATGTTTACGATTTCAAAATACGAAGAGAATTCATACAGGAATCAGGGGCTTTATATAAGCCGCTTGAATATCTGACAATAACAAATGAACAAAGTGGGCATTTAGAATATTATATAATTGAATACAGTAAAGAATTATTGAGTTTGAGTTATACTGGTAGAGGGAATACTCTCAATTATAAACCTGAAAAAGTGAATGATGAGGAGGATGAGTTTGATGGAGTTAATCTTACTTTTTTGGAAAAATATAATAACACAATATGGACTGATGGTTTAAAAACATTAAGATTTAGAAAACTTTCTTCAATAAAACACTCAGAATCAACAAAAGAAATAAAAGGGTATGTATTTGATGGCTTTTTAAAAAAAAGTGCTGGTAATGGAAAGTTTTACAATGATAAAGGTTATTTTATTATTAAAGATAAAATTGAAAATTTAAATAAAACATATGATATTAATGCTAAAAATGGTTTGAATGTAAGAGAAAGTCCAAGTACATCAGGGAAAATAGTTAATAAATTAGAAAATGGAATAACTGTAAAAATTTTAAAAAAAACTGGTGAGTTTTTTGAAGTAGAAGGGATAAAGGGTGAATGGGTTGAAATAGAAACATACAATCCATCTGGTGAAAGACAACAACTTGGATTAAATTCAATTTTTGACTCAGTTTTTGCTGAAGAAGTTCCTGATGAATCAACTTTACTAGAATGTACAATGTGTGGTTATCAAAGAATTACAAAAAACGAAGGGAATACTTTAGCTTATGAAAATCTTGTTAGAAATGATTTTGGTGATATTGAAGATTTTTATATTACATATTCTATATCTAACGATGTATTAGATGACGGCAGCAACAAATATGTCAGTATAAATTCTGATTCAAATTATATTGAAGAAATCAAAGACATAAACAAAAAGTTAAAAGTATATTCTAATAAGAAAAAAGATAGTATTGCTAAGATTCAAATAATAAAAAATAAAATTGCTCAAGAACAATACGATTTTGAAGAAATGGAGTATTTTTTTACTTGGAATGCAGTTTTTGTTGAAAATCCCAAAAGTTCTTCTGACTTTGAAATAAATGGATTTATAAAGTTTTTTAAATCTAAAAATGAATCAGCTGCACTTTTAGATTTTAATAAATCAATTGAATTAAATCCTAATTCAAATGGAATTATTTATTTTATTAGAGGATTAATTAAGAAAAATTTAAATATAAAAGGTTTCTGTAATGATTTGAAAAAAGCATCTGATCTAGAATATTTTTCAGCTAAAGAAATCTTTAGAAACAATTGTAAATTAAAATCTGGCTTCTAGTTAACTTTAGTTTTTTATCTTTAGTTTCAAATACAAACAATATGAAAAATATTATAATTTCTTTTTTTATTCTTTTTTCAACTTTTCTTTTTGCACAAAATAAAGAAAGACTAAGTGTTCACTATTTTGATCTTCCTTCAGAGAAAGAAGCTGCATTTATGAAATGGACAAAAAAGATGAATTTAATTCTTGAAAATGAAGGTTTTGGAAAGAATTTTTATAAAGTTTACAAGGTTAAAAGTGATGATAAAGCTAAAACTTTTAGATACTTTAGAATCAGTTCTTACACGAGTGACAAACATTATGAAATGACCCATAATTTAGGTGACAGTTATGATAAGCATCTTGCTGCTTTTTGGGATGGTGAATTAGGTGATTTTTTCTCAATGGATGACAAAACTCATATTTATAGAAAAGTTTATAGAGTTGAATAATATTAAAAAAGTTTAATAACGTCTTATAATTATTAAATAAATTCTTTTAAATAAAATGAATTGAAAGATTTCTTGAAAATATATTTTATTTTACTTTATATAATTACCGCGAGTGTTAGTGGTCAATTTCATCAAGAGCAAGTTAGTTTTGAAAGTGCAAATCCCTTTTCACTCAGTGATATTATAACAGCTCTAGATGAGCAAGAAAAGCAAAAAGTTTTTGGCCAATTAACAATCCCTACAGACAGTTTGAATCCTAATGAAAAATATCCATTAATTATAGGAGTTGCAGGGAGTAGAGGCTGGAAAAAGCATCACCTTGATTATATTAAAATGTATCAGGAACAAGGCTTTGCAACATTTGAATTGAATAGCTTTAAAAGTAGAGGAATAACCTCTACAGTGGGTTCTCAAGATCAAGTAACTATAGCTGCTATAATACTTGATTCATATCGTGCACTAGAGACATTATCTAAACATTCTAATATTGATAAAGATAGAATTGCTATTACCGGTTGGAGCTTAGGAGGAGGAGTAACACTTTTTTCTGGCTGGGAGCTCTTAAAAAACAAAATCACAACCGAATATAGTTTTGCTGCACATTTGGCTTTTTATCCACCATGTTTTATAAATCCAGAAAACTTATCTTTTACTAAAGCTCCAATGCACATATTAATTGGAGAAGATGATAACTGGACTCCGGCATCTCCATGTGAAAATTTAGTAAACAAGTTGTCCAAAAATACTAATATTGGGATTACTGTTTATCCTAATGCACATCATGGGTTTGATAGTGAAGAAACTGTTCATAGAAATGAAAAAGGTTATAGCTTCAAAGATTGTCTATTTGACTTAACATCAGAAGGAGATGTGTTGATGAATTACCTGAGAATACCCATGTCTAACTCAATCCTTCAAAAAGTTGGTTTATTATTTTGCGTTGAACGAGGTGTAGATATTGGGGGGAATCCAGAAGCAAGAAAAAAATCATTTAAATTTGCCGAAAATTTCATGAAACAAGTCTTTTTGACTCCCTAAATATTTAAAAGCTTCTTATATTAATGAAATAAACTCTTTTAAAAATTAATAAATTGAAAGACTTCTTTAAAATAAATTTTATTTTATTATTATTACTAAGTTCATGTAATAAAGAAAAACCTGATGCCGCTTATTCTAATAGCAATTTTTATACATTGATTCATGATGAAATAGAAAGAGGGTATTACTTATTCATTCCTGATTCTTATAATAACGATACTAAACTTCCTCTTTTACTAAATTTTCATGGTTTTGGTGGAACAGCTTATTCATATATTGATAAAGTAGATTTAAGAAGTTTAGCTAATTCAGAAAACTTTATATTGGTTTATGCTCAAGGAACTTCATTAGGGCCACTGCCTCATTGGAACGCTGGTTTAGATACTCCAAATAATAAAAGTAATGCTGATGATTTTGGTTTTGTAGATAAATTAATTACTAATCTTTCAAATAATTTTAATATTGATTCTGAAAGAATTTATGCTTCAGGATATTCGAATGGAGCTATGTTTAGTTATGCTTTAGCCTGCTATTCTAATAAAATTAAAGGTATTGCGTCTATAGCTGGCACAATGTTAAATGAAACATATAATGAGTGTAATCCTTCTCATCCCATCTCCATGATTAATATTCATGGTTCTGATGACGACACAATTCCTTATAATGGTAGTAGAGGAGGTTTTACTCCAATTCAGGATGTTGTTGATTATTGGGTGGAATTTAATGAAACTTCAGTAAACCCTAAGTTCTATGAATTTAATGATAATCAAAACATTATTGAAGAATACACTTATACGAACGGAAATTCAAATACAACTGTAAAACATATCAAGATAATTGGAGGAGGGCATAAAAACTTGTTTGAAATAAATTTTGAGGGAAATGATATTGGTAAAATTATTTGGGATTTTTTTTCAAAATAATATTTATTGGAGCAATAATGAAGTTTTATTCTTTTAAATGATTTAAAATCTCATTAGATATTAAATCAAATGAATCTTGAATTAACCAATGCGAAGCTTTTATTTTTAATAGTCTATAGGGAGCATCAACATAATTTATAGTTTCATCTATAGCTTTTTCTCCAATTGCCATATCTTTTGTTCCGTATATCATAAGGATTGGAACTTTAATCTTGCCAATCTTTCTTTTTCCCTTAAAATTATTAGCTCTATACCAATTTAAAGCAGTTGTTAAAGTGTTTTTTTGTCTAAAAACCTTTATGTAACTATCTATTTCTTTTTTATCAGAACTTCTCCATAAAGATTTTAAATTCTTATAATTTAAAATCTTAAAATAAAATTCTGGAAGAAACTTCATTCTAAACCATTTTAAATAAAAACTTTTTTTCTTTTGAATAATGTCGTTTTTAATTGCATCTCCAAATGCATCTAAATGAGGAACTGAAAGGGGAGTGTAAGTAATAATTTTTTTACTATAAATAGCACATAAAAACCATCCTATAGCAGAACCCCAATCATGCCCAACTAAATGAAATTTTTTAAAATTAAAGGCATTTGCAATATCAATAACATCTTGACCTAATTTATCTAGTTTATATTCTTTTAAACTTGAAGGTCTTGCATTAGGACTGTATCCTCTTTGATCTGGCGCAATAACTTTATAATTATTATCTGATAAAAATTGAATTAGTTTACTCCACATTTTAGATGTTTCTGGAAATCCGTGGAGTAAAATTACAGCTGAACCAGAATTATTCAATCCATTTACTCTACATTTAAATATTAAATCATTTTTAATATATACCTCAGCAAATTGTTCTTTATCCTCTGAATAATAATTTATTTTATTTTCCATAAACCACTTAAAATTCTAATCTAACACTTTTATTTATAAAGAGTAGTGCTTTATATTAAAAACAAACTCTATTTAACATAATATAAATTATAGTTTTATTTATTTTAAATCAATAATGATATATAATTATGTTTTTGTCTAATACTCGTATATTCATTTAATAATCATATGAATTTAAATAAGAATGATAATTTAGGGTTCTGGTCAAGTACATCACTAGTAGTTGGTAATATGATAGGATCAGGAATATTTCTTCTTCCTGCAAGCTTGGCATTATATGGACTAGTTAGTATTATTGGTTGGTTATCTGCTTCAATTGGAGCAATATTATTAGCTATTGTTTTTGGAGAACTCTCTAAAATATATAATAAGGAACCAGGAGGTCCTTATAAATTCACAAGAAATGTTTTTGGTAAATTTCCTGCATTTCTTGTTGCTTGGGGATATTGGATTTCTATTTGGTCCACAAATACAGCTATTGTTGTTGCTTTTTTAGGGTATTTAAGTGTTTTTATTCCCTCTCTTAACACATCTCCCTTATATTCAATAATTACTGGTTTATCGATTATATGGCTATTAACGTGGATAAATTCCAAAGAGATAAAAACTATTGGTTTTGTTCAAAAAATAACTGTAATATTAAAGGTAATTCCTATCATTTTTGTCGGTATTATAGGAATCTTCTTCATTGATTTTAATAACTTTTACTTACTAGAAATAAGCAATGATTTTAGTTTTAATTCAATAACAGTTACTACTACCCTTACCTTTTTCGCTTTTTTAGGAATGGAAAGTGCTACAATTCCAAGTGATAAAATAAATAAACCTAATAGTATAATTAAAAAAGCAACATTATATGGAACAATTTTCACTATAATAATTTATATACTAAGCAGTATTTCTATTATGGGAATAATCCCACCCACTACTCTAGCCCAATCAAGTGCTCCATTTGCAGATGCTGCTGAGGTTATTGCAGGAGATTATTCGAGAAAAGTTATTGCTTTAGGGGCTATAATTGCTACTATAGGTGCATTAAATGGTTGGATATTAATACAAGGTCAAATTCCTATGGCAGCATCTAAGGATAAATTATTCCCTAAGTTTTTTTCAAAAACTAATAATAATAAATCTCCTGTTTTTGGAATTATATTATCTAGTTTACTAATATCCATTCTTTTGTTATTCAGTTATTCGAAGACTTTGGTAGAAGCATTTACTTTTATGATTAAACTATCTACTTTATCAGTTATAACTCCTTATTTGTTCTCAACAGCAAGTTTAGCAATATTATCAAAAAGAAAATTTAATCGACTATTTATTTCTTTTTTAGCATTTATTTTTTCAATTTGGATAATAATTGGTTGTGGAATAGAAACTATTAAATTAGGAATGATTATGTTAATTGCTGGAATTCCCTTTTATTTTTGGTTTAAAAGAAAATAAAGAAATGGAAAAATACTATGTAAACCCTAATATTGAAGAAGCTAAAACTTTACCTTCATCATTTTACAAATCCTCTGAAACTTTTTCAAATGTTAAGGATAATATATTTTTAAAATGCTGGCATTTTATTGGTGATGAAAATAGTTTAATTCCACTTTCAAAAAGTGCATACCCATTTATTTTATTAGATAATTTTCTAAGTGAGCCATTAGTTTTAGTTAGAAATGAAAAAGATGAAATTAAATGTTTTTCTAATGTTTGTAGTCATAGGGGGAATATTGTTATTAATGATCCAGGAAAATATAGAAATTTAGTATGTGGATACCATGGAAGAAAGTTTGATTTAAATGGAAAATTTATGTCCATGCCTGAATTTCAAGATGTAAAAGACTTCCCTACTGAATGTGATCATTTACACGAATTTAGAATTGAAAATCTAGGGCCGTTTTTATTTGCAGGAATTAATCCAAAATTTGAGATTAGTGATACAATTAAAATTATTAATGAAAGGATTAGTTTCCTTCCAATTAATCAATTCAAACTAGATAAAAATAAGAGCAAAGATTATTTAGTAAATTCTAATTGGGCTCTTTATTGTGATAATTATTTAGAGGGGTTTCATATTCCTTTTGTTCATGATGATCTTAATGATGTTTTAGATTATGGTAATTATGAGACAATTGTATATAATAAAATGAACCTTCAAATAGGTTTTGCAGACTCAAGTGAAGAAGTTTTTGATTTACCAAAGGATCATCCTGATCATGGAAAAAATGTTGCAGCATATTACTATTGGATTTTTCCAAATTTCATGTTTAACTTTTACCCATGGGGTTTATCAGTAAACATTGTTAAACCAATATCAATTAACCAAACAAAAGTATCTTTTAGATCTTACATTTATGATGAATCCAAATTAAATAAAGGAGCTGGAGCTATTTTAGATAAAGTAGAAAGAGAGGATGAAATTGTTGTTGAGGGTGTCCAGAAAGGAATTAGTTCCTCTTTTTACCAAGCAGGGCGCTTCTCTCCTACTAGAGAAAAAGGTGTACATCATTTTCATAGGCTTTTAGCTGAATTTCTAAATTCATAATTATATTTATTAATTCATGTTTTTATTTTAAATATTTCTTTGGAATTAATTCTATTTCTGGAAATTCACCCAAATCATTAGTTTCAATCACCCAGTTATCTAAATCTTTTCTTAGTTTAACTAAAACATCAGAATTATAATTAGAATTAATAATGTTATTTATTTCATGTGGATCTGAATTTAAATCATATAGTTCTTCTGCTGGTTTTGGGTTTTTCAACCATAGAGATTGAGTTTCATTTAATTCCCCATCATTATATAATTCTAGAAGTTCTTTCATCATAGGAATTTGCATCCGATATGAATTGTTTAATGCATGAGGTTTATTAATGTTATAATTTCGTACATATTTATAATTTCCATCAGAAACAGCCCTTAACCTATCTATGACTTCGTCAAAACGATCAGTTGCAAAAAAAAGTAATTGATTTTCTTCTGCTTTTTGATCCCCTAGAAATGCTTTTCCTTGTATATATGAAGGAATTTTAATCCCTGCTATTGACAAAATAGTTGGTGCCAAATCGATAAAACTTAACAATTGACCAGGTTTAGCACTAATAGAAACTCCTTTTGGAGGTTTAATTATAAATGGCACTTTTGTTCCAGAACTATAAATTGCTCTTTTATGTCTTGGAAATGGACCTCCATGATCTGAATAGAAAAATATGTATGTATTATCATATTGACCTGAGTCTTTAAGTTGTTTTATAATTTTGGCAGTTTTTTTATCAGCTCTAATTAAATTACTAAAATTTACAGCAAAATCATGTCTGACAATATCAGTATCAGGAAAATATGGAGGTATTGTGATTTTTGATTTATCAACAAGAATTTCATTGTTAGTTTGTCTCCATAGACCAGATTCATGCATATGATGATCATTAAAAACAGCAAAAAAAGGAGAGTCATTAGGATTATTTATCCAATGTGCATTTTGGCTTGATTCATCCCAAGCATTAGTAGAAATTTTAAAATTATAATCTTCTTTAGCATTATTTGTACAATAATACCCAGCATTTCTAAGATACTCGGTAAATGGTCTAATGTAATTAGGAAAATTAGGAGAATAACTTGGAATGCCAATTGAAGCCTCATTCTCTGGTTTATATGCATTATATGTCCTCATATTATGAGTTCCAAGAGTTGTTGGGTACATACCCGTTATAATTGCACTTCTGGCTGGTGCACAAACTGGAGCAGGTGTATGCATATTGGTAAAAACAACTCCATCTTCAGCAAGTGATTGAATAGCTGGAAGTTTTATTGGAACATTAGCGTATTGAGGGAAAAATTCAGGAGATTGATCTTCATAAACAATCCATACTATATTATATTTGAAGGATGATGATTTAGTCTTTGAATATTCGCATGAATATGTAATAAAAACAAAAGTAAAAGGAAGGAGATAATGTTTTAAAAAATTACAAAACTTCATGCAAAATGATTTTCTTAAAATTATAAAATATTCTATTTAAACCCATTTTAATTTATCAGATGCATAATTTAAACGATTAAATCATTGTAATTAAATTATAAAAACTAACTCATTATCATTTTTTTAGCAATGTTTAAGAGTTTTTCTTTAGCATTTAAGGACATATCCAAAGGTAGTTGAGCTAAACCTATAATTCTTCTTATAATTTCAATTCCTGAAACTTTATAAAATATTGATTTGTCTATGTTTTCAGAATAAGCCTTTATTATTTTATTTAAATAATCTTCACTTTCTGTAATCATAGTTAAATGAGCAGCCATAACACCCAAATCAAACTCTTTAAACCCTAAATGACTAAATTCAGGATCTATTACATATACATTATCATCCTTTTCCATCCAACTGCCAGGATAATAATCCCCATGCAATAAAGTATTTCCAACTTTTAAATACATATCTCCTATTCGTTTAACAACATCATTTACATTAGAATCATTAGTTATAAAAGTTGAAAGTTTTTTTAAACCACTTTGAATATCATCTAACTGAAAATCATTTTTTTGAAAAGGAAGGACAAATATATGTTCATGATTTAATTCTTTTAGAGAAGAATTTGAGGGAAATGAATTTACTTTTGTTTTATGGATAGATTCCAGAATATATATCAAGGAATTAAAATGATCTAAATTTATATTTTTGCTTGAATACAAATAGCTCATATCTCTGCATTGCCCAAGATCTTCTATTAATAGAATTAAATCTTTTTTTATAAAATCAATTTTTTTTGGGAAAAATTTTTGTATTTCTGATTTTATAATGAGTTCGTAAAACTGATCTTCTACTATTATTCTTTTTTCAGAATTTTTAATATTAGGATATTTATTTACATAGGGTCTGGATTGTTTAAGTATAAATGATTTTTTATTAGTTTCAATTCTTAATACAACATTCATATTCCCCTCGCCAGGGACTTCGATGTTATGAATTTGTTCATCAAAACTGAAAATGTTTAATTCTTTTTTTAAATATTTTTCAATCTCAGATAAAGAAGATCTTTTGGATATTTCTTTCATTTTATAATTAATTATAACGCTTTATATTACTCCAAAACTTTTTTTTCATCTCAATTACATTAATTAAAGTATAAATTTTTATTTCACGTTTAACGTTTTCATCTGGTGTAAAAAAAGTCTCTGAAATTGCTAATTTAGGATTAGCAATAGCCTCAATTAAAGCTAAGTCCCACATAATCCATTTCTTTTTATCTGGATCTTCTTTTGTCCACCATCTATTAAAAGATTTCCATCGATTTATTAATAAACTTCCAAGAGAACTATTATTTGAAAAATTTAATTCTACTTCATCTTTTAAAAAAATAAGTTTTTGAGAAGTTGTTGCAGACATTAAATTAAAATCTAATTCTTTACTATTTAATAAAATTTCTAATGCAATAGGATCATTGCCTGTATTAAACTCCTTTTTATTATAAAAGTTTGTCTTTGGATTATGCCATATTCCTAAATAATAAACTCTTATTTTTGGAACAATTGAGGGGTCTTTAATAATTGCAGATGCAACATTTGTACAGGGGCCTAGGATAGCTATATTAAGCTTCTCCCCTTTTTTCATTTCATGTGCTTTTCTTATTATTAATTCAGAAGCTTCTGAGGTTTGAGGGGATTCATAATTGACAAGTTTTTTATTTGCCCCCAATGGAAGAATAATTTCTTTTCTGTTTAATATTCTTAAAATTTTCTCATTTAATAATTGACTTTCCTTTACAGAATTTGAAGTAGCCAAGGGTGAATTATTAAATTGTGCAGAATTTATTGCTAAAATATTAAACTTAGGTTCAGAAACTGCTCTTGCAATAGCAAATAAATCATCTAATTCATTTGCTGTGTCAGCATCTATGATTAATGGGATTTTCTCATGAGTTATCTGATTTAAACCAATTATAGATATAAATACATAAAAATTATAGATTAAAACCTTAAACATTATACTTTTAAAATAATAATTAATTACGTGATTTTAAAACGGAAATAACATCATCAAATTTTGCTCCTTTAGCCTTTAAAAGTATTAATAAGTGAAACAATAAATCAGCACTTTCATTTAAAAATCTTTCTTTTTCATTGTTTTTTACTTCTATTATTGTTTCAACTGCTTCCTCCCCTACTTTTTGAGCTATTTTATTAATACCTTCCTTAAATAATGAAGAAATATAACTTTTTTTATTGTTAATATCATTATATCTATCCTCAATAACTTTCTCAAGGTCAGATAAAAAACCATATGAAATACAATTGTTTTCTTTCCAACAAGTATCAAATCCTTCATGACAAGTTGGTCCATCAGGTTTAGCCTTAATCAACAATGTATCATTATCACAATCAATTTTCATAGAAATAAAATTTAAATAATTTCCACTTTCTTCACCTTTAGTCCATAATCTTTTCTTTGACCTACTATAAAAGGTAACCTTTTTTGTTTTTTTTGTTTTATCTATTGAATCTTTATTCATGTAACCTAACATCAAAACGGATTTTGTTTCATCATCTTGAATAATTGCAGGGATTAATTTATTATTTGTTTTAGAAAAATCTATTTTCATTTTTATTATTTAAAATTTATAATCTAACATTTATTTTTTCAGCTTTCAACTTCTTTTTTAATTCATTTATTGAAATTTCATTGTAATGAAAAACACTTGCTGCTAATGCTGCATCTGCTTTACCTTGTTTAAAAACATCTATAAAATGATATATCTCGCCTGCTCCTCCAGAGGCTATAATTGGGATATTAATTAGTTTAGACAGTCGTAATAGAGCTTTATTTGCATAACCATCTTTTGTACCATCATTATTCATTGAAGTAAACAAAATTTCTCCAGCACCTCTTTTTTCTGCTTCAATTGCCCAATCAAACAAATTTAATTCTGTAATAGTCTTTCCTCCCATTAAATAAACTATCCAATTTGAGTTTACTTTTTTTGCGTCTATCGCAATTACTAAACATTGTGATCCATATTTTTCAGAAATCTCATTAATTAAATTAGGATTTTTTATAGCAGATGAATTAACGGAAACTTTATCAGCTCCATTTTTTAAAAGTATATCAACATCACTTATACTTGAGATACCCCCTCCAACTGTAAATGGAATATTAATTTTTGAGGCAATATTATAAACTAGTCGTGATAATGTTTTTCTTTTTTGTTCCGTAGCTGTAATATCTAAAAAAACAAGTTCGTCAGCGCCATCATCAACATGTTTTACAGCAAGCTCAATAGGGTCTCCAGCATCTTTTAGATTTAAAAAATTTACTCCTTTGACAGTCCTTCCATTTTTAATATCTAAACAAGGGATAATTCTTTTGGTTAACATTCTAATATGTATTTTTCTATTTCTTTTAAATCTATTGTTTTTTCATATATAGCTTTACCTATAATGGCGGCATAACAACCTGTAGACGAAAGTTTTTTAACATCAACCATATTTTTTATACCTCCGGAAGCAATTAATTTGATTTTATCAAAACCTGAAATAATTTTTTTATATAATTCAATAGAAGGACCACTTAGCATTCCATCTTTATCGATATCTGTGCAAATAACTTTATTTAATCCTTTATTTAAATAATATTTAATAAAATCAATTAAATTATAATTTGACATATTTATCCAACCATCTTTAGCTATTAAGTTGTTTTTAGTATCAGCTCCTAGAATTATTTTTTCAGACCCATACTTTAAAATCATTTTTTCAGCAATCTCAGGATAATTTACTGCAACACTTCCAATGGTTACCATGTCAGCACCATATTCAAATGCATTTTTAATATCTTCATCTGATTTAATTCCACCACCAAAATCTATAATCAAATTAGTTTTATAAGATATTTCTTCTAAAATTTTATGATTCACTATCCCCTTACCTTTTGCTCCGTCTAAATCAACTAGGTGAAGATTCTTTATTCCATGTGATTCATAGATTTTAGCAGTTTCTAAAGGATTTTCACTATAAATTTTAGAAGTTTTATAATCTCCTTTTGTTAACCTTACACATTTGCCATTAATTATATCTATTGCTGGTATTATTAACATATTTATAGTTTTAAAAAATTATTTAATAGTTTATTTCCTGAAAAACTACTTTTTTCAGGATGAAATTGAACACCATAAAAATTGTTTTTTTTAACTGCAATACTATATTTCAAATCATATTCAGAGATTCCAATAGTTTCTGGAACAATCGGAACATAATAACTATGAACTAAATACATATATTCTCCTTCATTTATATTATTAAATAGCTTTGATTCTAAATTCTCTAGAGTGTTCCAACCCATTTGAGGTACTTTAACCTTTTCAGAAAATTTTTTAACATAACCCTTAATTATGCCAAGACCATTAACGTTTCCTTCTTCGGTTTTTTCAAATAACAATTGCATTCCCAAGCAAATCCCTAAAACAGGTTGTTTAAGTTTAGGTATCAAATCTACTAAATCATTAATATATAATTTGTTCATGGCATTTTTTGCTGCACCTTGTCCAGGAAATATTACCTTATCTGACTTTGAAATAAACTCTCTATCTTTTGTTAAAATACTATCTACACCTAATTTATCTAATGCGAACTTTAAACTCTGAACATTACCCGCATCATAATCAATAATTGCTACATTCATTTATAACTCACCTTTAGTTGATGGTAATATCATTTTATCTTTATCTCTTTTTATTGCTGCTTTTATAGATTTTGCAAATGCCTTAAAAATTGACTCTATTTTGTGATGTTCATTCAATCCATCTGCCTTTATATTTATATTGGCTTTTGCAGAGTCACTAAAAGATTTAAAAAAATGAAAAAACATCTCAGTTGGCATTTTGCCAATCATTTCCCTTTTAAATTCCACATCCCATTCTATCCAGTTTCTTCCACCAAAATCAATACTTACTTGAGCCAAACAATCATCCATTGGAAGGCAAAAGCCATATCTTTCAATACCTATTTTTTTTCCTAAAGCTTCAAAAAAAGCTTTTCCTAAAGTTATTCCAGTATCCTCGATAGTATGGTGTTCATCTACATTTAAATCTCCCTTTGTGTCTATTATTAAATCAACACCAGAATGTTTAGCTAATTGGTCTAACATATGATCAAAAAAACTGATCCCAGTCTTAATGTCGCTATTTCCTGAACCATCTAAATTTAACTCAACAAAAACATTTGTTTCTCCAGTTACTCTGTGAATATTAGAAGTTCTGTTTTGTTTTTTTAAAAATGTATAAATTTTTTCCCATGATTTTGTTTTAAGTTTTATAACATTATCAAGATTAACATCTTTAACTTCGCTTTTTCCTAAATCAGCATCATTATCTATAAAAATTCCTGAACAAGATATATTTTTAGCCAATTCCATATCTGTTAGTCTGTCACCAATTACAAAGGAATTATCAATATCGTAATCTTTATTATTTAAATACTTTTTAATCATTCCAGTTGAAGGCTTTCGATTTGCTGAATTATCTTCAGGAAAGCTATTGTCAATACAAATATTATCAAAAACAACTCCTTCGTTTTCGAATGATTTAATTATAAAATCATTTACTGGTGTAAAGTTTTTGTAAGGAAAACTATCAGTTCCTAGGCCATCTTGATTAGTAACCACAATAAGTTTATAATCTAATTCATTATAAATTTTACTTAAATAATTAAACACTTTTGGATAAAAAGATAGTTTTTCAAAAGAATCTAATTGATAATCTTTTGGTTCATTAACTAGCGTTCCATCTCTATCTATGAATAATATCTTTTTCATTGTAATTTATCTATTTCTTTCATTGCTTTAATTAACATTATATTTTCTTTAGAAGTTCCCACTGTAACTCTTAAAGTATTGCTGCAATTTAAATTCTTTGATGAATTTCTAACTACGATTCCTTTATCAATAAGTTGCTTATATCTTTTAGAACTATCATCAACTTTTAAAAGGAAAAAATTTGCATCAGATGTATATATTTTTTTTATAAAATGTATTTTTTTCATTTTGTATTCCAAAACATCTCTTTCTTTAAGGATAGCTCTTGTTTTTAATAAAACTTTATTTTGACTCTTAATTTTACTAATTGCTTCTTTTTGAGATAGGGTATTTATGTTATATGGAGCTTTAAGCTGATTTAAAAAGGAGATAATTTCTTCGTGAGCAAAAGCCATACCTACTCGAGCTCCAGCCATACCTTGTGCTTTAGAAAATGTTTGACATACAATTAAATTTGGGTATTTATTCAAATAGTTAATAAATGATTTCTGTTTTGAATATTCTATATAAGCTTCATCAACTATTACTAATCCAGAAAAATTTTCTAAAATATTTTTTAAATCCTTTTCTTGATAGCTATTTCCAGTGGGATTGTTAGGTCTGGCAATAAATAAAATTTTTGAATTATTATTACTTTTTTTAATTATCTCACTAACATTTAACTCGAAATCATTTAAAAGAGGAATATCCTTAACTTCAACACCATGAAGATTGGCAGATACTTTATACATTAAAAACGTAGGAGACGTTATTATTATATGATCTAAGCCAGGCTCACAAAAACCTAAAATTGATTGAGATATAAATTCATCACTACCATTGCTTAAATAAATTTTATTTATAGAAATTCTTTTCCATTTTGATATCTTTTCCTTTAATTCTATTTGTAATGGGTCAGGATACCTATTAGTTAGAGATTTATAAGGACTTTCATTTGCGTCTAATAGAACCATATTTTTATTATCTCTAACATATTCTTCTCTTGCAGATTTGTATGGTTTTAAATCCAGTAATAATTTTCTTGCAAACTTTTTAATATTAAAAATCATATATATTATTTAAATCTTATTGAAACAGCTTTTTTATGTCCCTCTAAATTTTCAGCTTGAGCCATCAATTGAATTGTCTCTGACAAATTACTCAAACCAGATTTTGATATTTTTTGAAATGTTATAGTCTTTGTGAAACTATCAACATTTACGCCACTATATTGTTTAGAATAACCATTGGTTGGTAAAGTATGGTTTGTTCCTGAGGCATAATCTCCAGCACTTTCTGGAGAATACTTTCCAATAAAAACTGAACCTGCATTTATGATGTTTGAGGTAAAATAATCTTCATTTTCTATTGATATTATATAGTGTTCTGGAGCATATTCGTTTATAAAATCAGATGCGTCTTTTTTGGATTTGAAATAAATAAACTTTGCATTTTTTAACGATTTTTCAATAATATTTTTTCTAGTTAATAATTTAACTTGAATTAAAATCTCATTTTTGACTGATTTTATTAAGTCTTTAGAGGTAGAAACTAAAATCACTTGACTATCAATTCCATGTTCAGCTTGTGAAAGAAGATCTGATGCGATGAATGAAGCGTTTGATGATGAATCTCCAACAACTAATAGTTCACTTGGTCCTGCTGGCATATCAATAGAAACATTAAAGTTTAAAGAATATTGTTTTGCCATAGTAACATATTGATTTCCTGGACCGAAAATTTTATAAACTTTAGGAATAGATTCTGTTCCAAAAGTCATTGCAGCAATAGCCTGAGCCCCTCCAATACAATAAATTTTTGAAACCCCACATAATTTAGCTGTAAATAATATTTCGTTTGGAATATATCCGTTTTTATCTGGAGGTGTACAAATTATTATTTCTTTACATCCAGCAATTTTTGCAGGTATTGCCAACATTAAAATTGTTGAAAAAAGAGGTGCTGTACCACCAGGTATATATAAACCAACCCTTTCAATTGCTTTTTTTTCTTGCCAACATTCAACACCTTCATCCGTTTCAATTTTTTTAAAAACAACTTTTTGAGCTTCATGAAATTTTTCTATATTTTTTTTTGCTGATTTAATAGCAAGTTTTAATTTTTTAGAAACTTTATTTTCAGAATTTAAAAGATCTTTTCTTTTTGTCTTAATTGATTTTATATCTATTTTATCAAATTCTTTAGTGTATTTATATAAAGATTTGTCTCCATTTTTAGTAACATCTTTAAAAATCTTTTTTACTAAAGGTTTTATTTTCTTAAGATCTAACTCTGGTCTTTTAGTTATCTCTGACCATTTTTTTCTTTCAGGGTTTGTAAAATCAGTAATCATAAAACCATCTTTTCAATTGGACAAACAATAATACCTTCAGCTCCTGCATCCTTTAACTTATCAATTACATCCCAAAAACTGTCATCTTCAATAACTGAATGAACTGAACTCCAGCCAGATTTTGCTAGAGGCATTATAGTTGGACTCTTTAGCACAGGTAAGATGGATCCAATTTTTTCAATTTTATTATTTGGAGCATTCATTAGTATATATTTTGAGTTTTTGGCACTTAGTACTGATTTAATCCTAAATCTGATTTTATTTATAATTTCAAGCTTATTGGGTTCAACTTTGGGAGATATAGCAAGTACAGCCTCTGAATTTAAAATGGTTATAAGTTCTTTTAAATTGTTTTTAAAAAGAGTGCTTCCGCTTGAAACAATATCACATATTGCATCAGCCAATCCAATATTTGGTGCAATTTCAACTGAGCCATTAATTATATGTGTTTCGCATTTAATATTGTTTTTCTTTAAAAAAGATTTTAAAGTATTAGGATATGAAGTAGCTATTTTCTTTCCATTAAGATGTTTTAAATTTGAAATACTTGAGTTCTTCGGAATAGCCAATGAAACTCTGCATTTTGAAAATCCTAATTTTTCAATCACTTCTATATCATTTCCTTTTTCAAACAATAAGTTTTCTCCTATAATTGCAAGATCAATAACACCATCTTTTAAATATTGAGGAATATCACTATTTCTAAGGAAAAAAACTTCAACCGGAAAGTTCCTAGATACTACTTTTAATTGATCTTTTTCATTTTCAATTAATATTCCACAATCTTTTAAAAGATTTAATGAATATTGATTTAATCTTCCTGATTTTTGAATTGCTATTTTAATCATAGTTTATATGTATAAAAAAACCCGTTTGAAACACAAACGGGTTTATAATTGACATAAATAATCACATTACAACTCGCTTGAGCTGATTATAACATGATGATTATGTGTAATATTTTTTATCATTATCGCGGCAAATATATTTAATTTTTATTAAATGACCTAAAACTAATTGTTTCCTCCTAATATAATTGGCATACCCTCCTGTCCAGTTCCAATTACTATAACTTTAGAATTAGGAGATTCTGAAAGCTTAATTGTAGCTTCAATTCCTTTTTCTTGGAGAATCTTCTCAGTTAAAGATGCACTTAAAATTCTATTTGCTTTGGCTTTACCCTCTGCCTCTATTCTTTGTCTTTCAGCTTCTTGTTTTGATTTATCAATTCTAAATTCATATTCTAGGGCTTCTTGTTCCTGACGAAGTTTTCTTTCAATTGCCTCTTTAATTGCTAATGGCAGAGTAACATCTCTTACTAAAACAGCATTTACTTGAATATGTTGACTAACAACATTTTTTACTGTCTCTTCAAAAATTTCATTTTGGATAGCATCTCTTTTTGTGGAATAAAGTTGTTCTGGCGTATATCTTCCAACAACACTTCTAGCAACTGCTCTAATTTGAGGAATTAAAACTATGTTTACATAATTTTCACCTTTTGTTTTATGAAGCAAGCCTAGTTCATTATAAACTGGTTGATATAATACAGAAACATCCAAAGAAATTTCTAATCCATTTGAAGATAAAACTTGCATATTACCCTCAAAAAACTCCTGTTGTTTAACATTATAAATGTAAACTTGATTCCAAGGAGCGATTATATGAAAACCTTCGCCAAGAGGTTGTTGGTCAGTTACAACACCTCCTCCAAAAGTTTTAAATAAAACTCCAGCCTCACCATATCCAATATTGATAGATGATTTAGAGATAAAAATAATTAACACAAATGCCAATAAAATCACTGGCAGTCCAACTTTAGGTAAATTTTTCATAATTAATAATAATTTAAGTTAACATGCCTCCATCCACATGGAGAACTTGACCAGTAATATAACTGGATAAATCTGAAGCCAAAAATACGCAAGAATTTCCAATATCAAGCGGAGTTCCTCCTCTTTTTAATGGAATTGCAGTTTCCCACTTTTTAATTACCTCTTCTGGAAGTTTAGAAGTCATTTCAGTTTGAATAAAACCAGGGGCTATAACATTACATCTTATATTTCTTGAACCCAATTCTAATGCTATAGATTTTGAAAAACCTATAATTCCAGATTTCGATGCAGCATAATTTGATTGTCCAGCATTTCCTTTGACACCTACAACTGAACTAATATTTATTATTGATCCACTTCTGTTCTTCAAAAATACTTTTTGAGAAGCTTTAGTCATATTAAATACTGATTTTAAATTAACATCAATAACATTATTAAAGTCTTCCTCATTCATTCTAAGTAATAAATTGTCCTTTGTAATTCCTGCGTTATTTACTAGAATATCTAAAGATCCGAAATCCTTTAATACATCTTCAACTAATTTCTGAGTATCATCAAATTTTGAAACATCAATTTTATATGATTTTGTTTTAATATTATAAACTGCCAATTCTTTTTCTAGAGAATCTGCCATTTCTTTATTATTGTTATAAGTAAATGCAACAGAACAACCGTTATTTGCAAAAACAGCAGCAATACCTCTTCCGATACCTCTACTAGCTCCAGTAATTAAAGCTATTTTGTCTTTCAACAACCCCATTTAATTTAACTTAAAACTTCTAAAACTTTTTTTCCAATTTGTGCTGGAGAATCAACTACATGAATACCACATTCACGCATTATTCTTTTTTTGGCTTCTGCAGTATCATCTTTTCCTCCTACTATTGCACCTGCATGTCCCATTGTTCTTCCTTTTGGAGCAGTTTCTCCTGCAATAAAACCAACAACAGGTTTTTTATTGCCATTTTCTTTTACCCATCTGGCAGCGTCAGCTTCTAATTGACCTCCAATTTCTCCAATCATTACTATGCAGTTTGTTTCATCATCATTCATAAAAAGCTCAATTGCATCTTTTGTAGTTGTTCCAATTATGGGGTCTCCTCCTATTCCAATTGCAGTTGAAACACCCAATCCTTCCTTAACAACTTGATCAGATGCTTCATAAGTAAGTGTTCCAGATTTTGAAACAATTCCAACTGTACCTTTCTTAAATACAAAACCAGGCATAATGCCTACTTTAGCTTCATCAGGTGTAATAACTCCAGGGCAATTTGGTCCAACCAAAACACAGTCCTTGCCTTTTAAATACATGTTAACTTTAGTCATATCATTAACAGGTATTCCCTCAGTTATGGTGATTATAACCTTTATCCCTGCATCTATAGCTTCAAAAATTGCATCTGCTGCAAAAGCAGGAGGTACAAAAATTATTGTAGTGTCTGCACCATGTTTATTGACTGCTTCAGAAACAGTATTAAAAACAGGTTTGTCTAAATGTGTTTCACCACCTTTTCCTGGGGTCACTCCGCCTATTATATTAGTCCCATATTCAATCATTTGGGTAGAATGAAAAGTACCCTCACTACCTGTGAAACCTTGTACTATTATTTTAGAGTTTTTGTTTACTAAAACACTCATTTTAATATATTTAATTTTTTACACGTTCAATATAATTCCCTTTTTCTGGATCAACTTTTATTTTATCTCCTTCATTAATAAATAAAGGTACATTAATTTTTGCTCCAGTTTCTAAAGTTGCAGGTTTTGTTGCATTAGTTGCTGTATTTCCTTTAACCCCTGGTTCAGTATGAGTTACATCTAATATTACGCTTGCAGGCATATCTACAGATAAGGGCATTCCATCCTCAGTATTTATTGATATTGTAACCATTTCAGATTCTTTTAAAAAATTTGGAGAATCTATATTATTTTTATTAACTATTATTTGATTATAATCTTCTGTATTCATGAAATGATATCCCTCTGTATCATTATATAAAAATTGATATTTGTTTGTTTCAACTCTAATATCTTCAATTTTATGTCCTGCAGGAAAAGTATTATCAATCACTTTGCCAGTTGTAACACTTTTCAACTTTGTCCTGACAAACGCAGGTCCTTTCCCTGGTTTAACATGCAAAAAATCAACAATTTTATATATATCATTACTATACTTAATGCACAATCCTTTTCTAATATCAGATGTAGATGCCATATTTTAATTCTTTTGAAAATAACCTTTCATTATTCCTCTTTGAGAATTCTTTATAAATTGTAAGATTTCATCTCGTTCTGGAGTTGCAGCTAATTCAGCTTCAATTATATCTGCAGCCTGGGAATTATTATATTTATTTTGAAATAAAATTCTATAAATGTTCTGAATTTCTTGAATTTTAGATGCTTTAAAACCTCTTCTTCGCAGACCAACAGAATTTATGCCAACATAAGAAATAGGTTCTCTTGCAGCTTTAACATATGGAGGAATATCTTTTCTAACTAATGAACCTCCTGCTATAAAAGCATGATCTCCAATTGAACAAAACTGATGAACCGCGACAAATCCAGCTAAAATTGCATGATTGCCAACTGAAACATGACCAGCAAGAGTACTGTTATTAGAAAAAATACAATTGTCTCCAATAATACAATCATGAGCTACATGACAATATGCCATTATCAAACAATTTTTCCCAATAGTTGTTTCTCCTCTATCAGATGTTCCTCTATTAATTGTAACACACTCTCTTATTGTTGTATTATCATTAATTACAACTAGAGAATCTTCACCATTAAACTTAAGATCTTGAGGTATTGCAGAAATTACTGATCCTGGAAATATTGAACAATTTTTTCCAATTCTTGCTCCTTCCATAATTATAACATTAGAACCTACCCATGTTCCTTCACCAATTATAACGTTATTATTAATAGTTGCAAAAGGTTCAATAACTACATTTTTTGCAATTTTGGCTCCAGGATGTACATACGCTAATGGTTGATTCATTTTGATTCTACTTTATCTCTATGGATTATTTGTGCCATCAACTCTGCCTCAGTTACTAAATTTCCGTTTGCAAAAATAACTCCTTTCATATGACATATACCTCTCCTTATTGGGGTTATTAAATCTAATTTGAATAAAAGAGAGTCGCCAGGATAAACAGGTCTTTTAAATCTTGCATTGTCAATTTTCATAAATAAAGTTAAATAATTATCAGGGTCAGGAACTGTGCTTAGAAGTAAAACACCACCTGCTTGAGTCATAGCTTCAATTTGAAGAACTCCTGGCATGATTGGAGCTCCAGGAAAATGTCCTTGAAAAAAAGGCTCATTCATAGTTACATTTTTCATCCCAATAACATGCGTTTCAGACAATTCAAAAATTTTATCAACTAACAAAAAAGGTGGCCTATGAGGAATTATTTTCATTATTTGGGTTATATCCATCAAAGGTTTAGAATTAAAATTAATATTAGGAGCTTGAAGCCTTCTTTCATTTTTTATTATTAAAGACATTTTTTTTGAGAAGTCTGTATTGATTTTATGCCCTGGTTTGAAAGCAAATATTCTTCCTCTAATTTTCATTCCAATTAAAGCAAGATCCCCTATAACATCAAGCAGTTTGTGTCTTGCAGCCTCATTATTATGATGAAGCGTAAGATTATCAAGTATTCCATTTGGTTTAACTGAAATTTTATTTTTTTTAAATGCAACCTTAAGTTTTTCCATATTTGTTTTAGAAAGAGGCTTATCAACATAAACAATCGCGTTATTCAGATCTCCCCCTTTTATTAGACCATTATCTAACAAAGTCTCTAACTCGTGAAGAAAACTAAATGTTCTGGAGGAAGCTATTTCTTTATCAAAATTAGTTATGTCCTCTAATGTTGCATTTTGAGTCCCTAATACTTTTGTTTTATAGTCAACTAAAACAGAAATAGACGACTTATCTGAAGGTATTAAAATTATTTCACTTCCATTTTCATCAACATGGTTTATAACATCTTCTACCACATATTCTTCCATATATTCATTTTGTTTTTTTATACCAGCTTTTTTTAATGACTCAACAAAAAACTTTGATGAACCATCCATTATTGGTGGTTCAGAGCTATTGATCTCAATTAAACAATTGTTAATTCCCATACCAACAAGGGCAGCAAGGACATGTTCACTTGTCTGAATTTTAGCCCCATCCTTTTCTAAATTTGTGCCTCTATCAGTATTAATTACATATTGAGCTTCTGCAGGTATAAAAACGTTAGGGTTTAAGTCAGTTCTAACAAAAACAAATCCCGTATTAGCTGAAGCAGGTTTAAAATTTAATACAACTTCCTCGCCAGTATGCAATCCAACACCTTTAAGTGAAACTTCTTTAATTATTGTTTTTTGAACTTCAGATTTAATAATCATTTTTTCTCAATTTTCTTTAATCTGTTTTCAAAATCAGGTAGCTTTTTAAAATAAGCATATGATCTATAATAATCATTAAACTCTATAGCTGGTGTTCCTTGAATCTGCTTATTATCTGGAATGTCTCTTAAAACTCCTGTCTGGCCTTGAATTCTAACATTATTTCCAATTTTTAAATGACCAGCTATACCAGCTTGACCACCAATAACACAATTCTCTCCTATTTTAGTAGATCCTGAAACTCCAGATTGTCCTGCGAAGACTGTATTCTTGCCTATTTCAGCATTATGAGCAATTTGAACTAAATTATCAATTTTAACTCCATCATGAATTATTGTTGATCCCATAGTGGCTCTATCAATAGTTGAATTTGATCCTATTTCAACGTTATTTCCTATTACAACATTTCCAGTTTGAGGAATTTTTGCGTAAGTTCCGTTTTCTTGCGGAGCAAAACCAAAACCATCACAACCTATAACTGCTCCAGCATTAACGATACAATTATTTCCGATTATTGAATTAGATAAAATTTTTACGCCATTTTGAATTATAGTGTTTTTTCCAATTTTAACATTTTCACCTATATAACATTGAGCTTTTATTTGAATATTCTCACTCAAAACAACTCCTTTTTCAATTATAGTTAAAGCTCCTACAAATATTTTTTTTGGAATTTTAATCGTTTTATTTACTAGTGCTGATTTGTCAATTTCATAAAGTTTGTCACCCTCCATATTAAAAAGCTCAAGAATTTTCGTAAATGAACTATATGCATCTTTAACCCTAATTAATGTTGTTTCTAGTTTATTTTCAGGAATAAAATTATTGTCAACAATTACAGCAGATGCCTTAGTTTTATATATGAATGGTATATACTTTGGGTTTGAAAGAAAAGTTATTGAGCCTTGTTTTGCTTCTTCAATTTTAGATAATGCAAAAAGTTCAACTTTTGAGTTACCTTCAATATTACCATTAACTTTTTTAGCAATTTGTTCAGCTGTAAATTTCATGACTGCAAAAATATGAATTTATAACCAAATATACTTTTTTAGATTTTTCACATTTAAAGGAATCATGTATATTGACAAAATAATTTACACTCCAATAAATACATAAATTGAAATAAATAATGACTGATGTAAAAATTTTATGGGTTGATGATGAAATAGACTTGCTTACCCCCCATTTTTTATTTCTTAAGGATAGAGGCTACATAACTAAGCCTTGTTCAAATGGTCAAGATGCCCTTGACCTAATCAAAAGTGAATCCTTTGACATTGTTCTCCTTGATGAAAATATGCCTGGACTTAATGGTTTAGAGACATTAACTGAAATTAAAAAATTAAAAAATGAATTACCAGTTATAATGATTACTAAAAATGAAGCAGAACACATAATGAATGAAGCTATTGGAAGAAAAATAGCTGATTATCTTATTAAACCAGTAAATCCTAATCAAATACTGCTTGCACTAAAAAAAATATTTAGTAAAAAAAATATTATTTCAGAAAAAATAAGTCAAGACTATCAAAAACAATTCTCTTTAATAACCAAAGAATTAGATGAAATTAATTCTTTTGATGAATGGGAAAAATTTTATAAAAAAATGATTTTTTGGGAACTTGAATTAGAATCATCAAATGATAAAAGTATGATTGATATTTTTAAAAATCAGTTTAAAGAAGCTAATTTGAAGTTTTTCCATTTTATTAGCGAAAATTATAATAAATGGCTCAGGGAGGATAAATCTCCTATTTTATCTCATCAACTTTTTAAGAAAAAAATATCCCCGAAAATTGAAAATAATAAACCATGTATTCTACTTTTAATTGATAACTTAAGATATGATCAGTGGAAAATTATCTCTTCTGAAATAACGGAATTTTATAAAATTGAATCAGAATCATCTTTTATGAGTATACTCCCCTCATCTACACAATATTCAAGGAATTCGATATTTTCAGGAATGACTCCTTTAGAAATAAGTAAAAAATTACCTCACTTTTGGATTAATGATAATGAAGGTAATAGTAAAAATCTTTTTGAAAAAGAACTGCTTGAAAATCAATTAAAAAGACTTAATCAAAATATTAAATTTTCATATAATAAAATTACTGAATCTATAAAGTTCAAAGAATTAATAAGCAATTTAAATAATAATTTGAATGAATCTTTAACTGTTTTTGTTGTGAATATTATAGATATCATTTCACATGCAAAAACTGAGATGAAAATGATAAAAGAATTAGCTCCTGACATTAGGGCTTATAGATCTCTTATACTTAGTTGGTTTAAAAATAGTCCTCTAAAAGAACTAATTATTAGAGCAAGTGAATTAGGTTTTAATTTAATTTTAACTTCAGACCATGGAACTATTAACGTCGAAACGCCTGTAGAAACGATTTCAGACAGAAATTCTAGTTCTAATTTAAGATATAAAACAGGGAGAAATTTAACGGTTAATTCAAAAAAAGTATTAAAAATTGACAATCCAGAAGATTTTGAGCTTCCAAAAGTTTCAATAAACAGTTCTTATTATTTTGCTAATCAAAATCAATATTTTATTTACAAAAACAATTTCAACAAATATGCTAATTATTATAAAAATTCTTTTCAACATGGAGGTATATCTATGGAAGAAATGATTGTTCCTTTTGTTTTTTTAAAACCAAAATAATCAATGGAAATTATTTACAACGAAAATCAAATCAAAACTGCTGTAAATTTTATTTTAGAAAATAAAAAATTTTCAATTATTAGAATTGATGGTGAAATTGGATCAGGTAAAACTACATTAATCAAATCCTTATGTAAATCTTTAGGTGTAAGTGAAAACGTAAACAGTCCTACCTTTTCTTTGGTTAATGAATACTTAATTAACACAAAAAAGAAAATATTTCATTTTGATTTTTATAGAATAGAAAATCCAAAGGAAGCCCTAGACATAGGGCTAGAAGACTATTTAGAATCTAATCATTTGTGTATTCTTGAATGGGGACAGATAATTAGTGAATATCTTCCTGAAAAATATGATTTTTTTTCTTTACATAAAATAAATGAGAGCACTAGAAAATTAAATAAAATAAAGTTATAAATGAATTTTTTGTACAGACTTTCTTATTATTTATTTGGTTTTGTAATTGGCATGTTTTTTTTGATGTTTTTTTTTAGTGGAAAAAAAACCAGTTGTAATTATTTTCCATCTAAAAGAGTTAAAAATGATTTATTAAAAAAACAAATTATTATTCCAAACCATTTAAAACAAGAATTTGTTTTTCTTAATGATTCAATATTATATTCTCAAATTAGTATAGGTGAAATTATATTTTCAGAAAGTAATGTTAATGAAAGTGATACTTGCAATACATACAGACTTGAATTAAATGAATCAAAAAAAATATATGAAATTGATATAAAAAACTGTCCAGAAAATATATTTTTAAAATCCTATAATTTTAATTGAGTTTTCTTCTTTTAATTTCTTTTTTTATCAACTGCATTTCTCTTGAAGTTTGACCAGACACAGAAGTGTTCTCCTCTGCCCTCCTTATTAAATATGGAATAACATCTTTTATTGGTCCATAAGGTAAGTATTTCACTACTTTATAATTTAGATGAGAAAGATTAAAGGTAATGTTGTCACCCATTCCATAGAGTTGTGAAAAGTAAATTTCTCTTTTTTTAGAAATATTATTTTCACTCATGAATTTAATTACATTATAAATACTTGTCTCATTATGAGTTGCCAGAAATAAGCTAAAAACTTCTAATCTTTTTAAAATAAAATTTACAGCTTTATTAAAAC